>Ga0209431_10000816_pt1 | contig 25906 bp, 23 predicted proteins | sample RifCSP13_3_FD_184021 | JGI IMG/M metagenome (GOLD analysis project Ga0209431, IMG submission 184021) | Soil microbial communities from Rifle, Colorado - Rifle CSP2_sed 13_3 (SPAdes) (version 2) | ecosystem: Environmental > Terrestrial > Deep subsurface > Rock core/Sediment | place: Rifle...
CTCGGTCAGCTATTTTTTTCCCCATGGTTCCGCCTGTAGCTCACTCACGAAAACGGTCTTGAAGCGGCCGATCTTTTGGTAGAAGTTGGCTTTAATTCGGTAGTACCACTGGGGGAAAAACAGGCGGTAGCTGATGTAGAGCTTGGTTAGGCTCTCGTCGTAGATCATTCGGTACATGGAGATCCCCAGGTTCTCCGATACTCCCGAGACCTCCAGCCAACTCGAGATCTCCCCACTGTCGGTCAGAAGAACCGGGTGAGCCGGGTCCAGCGCGACCACGCTCGCAATCTCTCTTTCGAGGAAGGAGCGGTCCAGCTTGGGGCACTCTCCAAAAAAGCCGACGAAGGGCTCGTTCTCTACCTGCCAAAACTCCAGGACGGGGTTCTCTCGGTAGCGTTCCACCACGGCGGCGACCAGCGCCGCCACCTCCTCCTGCTGTTCCTTTTCCGAAATGGATGTCGCCCAATCCGGAATGTGGCACTCCGGCCAGCGCGGCAGCCGCCGCCCAACGGCGAGGATAACCGAAACGCCCCTTCTCTGGGCTTCGGTCATCTGAAAATCGAGCACCGAGAAATCAAAATGGTCCCGCTGCGGCTCAACCGTGTCCCAAAACGCCACCAACCGAAGATGATCCACACCAACTTCATCGAGTAGCGACAGGTAGGTTTTTTTCCAATCCAAACCCAGGCTCTCAGCGTAGGCGGCGTCAAAGGAAGCGCCCCATTTTATTTTGGGAGCCGCACCGCCCTGGCCGAAAAGGAGATAAGCCGTCAGCACCAAAACGGCAGAAACTCCAAAAAAACCGAGAAGTATTCGTGAGATTAACTTCAGATAAAATCGTTTCTTATCCATAGACTATCTTATGGTCATAAAGTAAAGACCGAAGCCAATGGCGATGATTGCCAGCGCCTTCTCGGCCTTCTGCCGCAGGGTGGTCGTTTCCTTCAGCTGGGGAAAATAACGCACCAGCGTGAGGGATAAAATAAAGAGAAAGGCGTACTGCACCCCCTGAGTCGCCCCCACCAGCGCCGCGCTTCCCAAAGAGATCGCGTAGTTCTGTAGCAATCCCCCCAACCCACCCAATCCCTGGTTGAAAAGAAACGGCACGGGCGCGGTTCTGGGCGCCTTTTTTGTTGCCCAATAGATGCGGCGGAAGTTCTCGGGAATGATAATGATGGTGAGCGCTCCCAGGACACTGCCGATTCTTGTCCAAAAGAGCCCATTCAGAAAAGGCTCGGCGAGAAAAACAAAGCGCATCAGGGAAAAGGAAACGGCGAAGAGCGCTGCCGCCACTGCCGCGTGATTGAAAAGCTCAAAGGTGAAGGCTTTTCTAATATTTGCCCTCAAGGAAACGGCGGCCCCGCCCAGAAGCAGGATGAAGAACCCCAGCAGCTGGAAGAATCCGAGAAACTCGTTCAGAAAGATGACGCTCAGGACCAGGGTGAACACCGGGATCAACGCTCCCGTAGAGGTGATTACCCGGGAGGCGTCGTACTCCTTGAGCGCGCTGTAGAAGGACCAGAGGGCGTAGACGCCAGCCACTCCCGAAACCAGGGCCGCAAAGAAGATCCGCCGATCGGGAATGTTCACCACCCCGAAGGGAAGGAGAACCACTGCCGCCACACTCAGAATTCCCACAAAAAAGGCGTAGGCCCGGGGAGAAACGATCGAGGTCTGGAGGAGAACCTTGTCAATCAGACCCGCCAGAGCCAAAAAAAGGTAGGCGACTAGGGCCGGTATAAGGAAGGCAGGCAAATCCATCAAGAAATAAGATTACAAGATATAGGATATCGGAGGCAAGGAAAACTAGAGGTAATCCTTAATAAGCTTGGAGCGGGAGGGGTGGCGAAGTTTGCGGATCGCTTTGGCCTCAATCTGGCGAATCCGCTCGCGAGTCACGCCAAATTCCCTTCCGACCGCTTCCAGCGTGCGGGGTTTACCATCGCGCAGGCCAAAACGCAGTTCAATTACTTTTTGCTCCCGGGGAGAGAGCGTTCCCAGAACCTCCAGCAACTGCTGCTTGAGAAGCTCCTTGGAAGTGTCGTCGGTGGGGGCGGAAACCTCTTCATCGGCAACGAAATCTTTGAGCCGAGAATCTTTTTCTTCGCCGATCGGCGTCTCCAGAGAAGTCGGCCGCTGGGAGACTTTGATGATCTCCCGCACCTTTTCGACTGGAAGTTCCAGCTCCTTAGAGATCTCGTGGGGGGTAGGTTCGCGATCGAGTTTTTGCTCCAGTTGCCGCTGCACCCGATGGAATTTGTTGATCGTCTCGATCATGTGCACCGGAATCCGAATTGTCCGCGCCTGATCAGCGATCGCCCGGGTAATTCCCTGCCGAATCCACCAGGTCGCGTAGGTGGAGAACTTGAACCCCCGCTTCCAATCGAATTTCTCGACCGCCCGCATTAGGCCAATGTTCCCTTCCTGGATCAAATCCAGGAACGAAAGACCCCGCCCCAGGTATTTCTTAGCGATGGAAACCACCAACCGCAGATTCGCCTTGGTGAGCTTGTCGCGGGCGGTGTCGCCAATTCGGGCCAAGGACTTCATTTTCTCGCGGGTGGGGCGGCCCATTCGGGAAGTTGCTCTTTTCAGCCGCCAGACCGCCGCTGTTCCTTTCTCAATTTGCTGGGCGAGAGTAACCTCGTCCGCCTTGGTCAGCAGAGGGGTTCGGCCGATTTCCCGAAGATACATTCGCACCGGATCGGAAGTGACGGTCACGTCGTGGGCGGCCTGAACCTCTAGTTCCCGCTCGACTTCTTCCGGTGGAGCTTCCTCCTCGGCGGTCTCAAAAACATCCACCCCCTCCTCGATCAGGAGGGTGTAGAGGTCATCCAGCTTCTCGATATCCTCTTCGGCCTCGGGAAAGAATTCCAAGACCTCTTCCTGGGTGACGTAACCCTCTCTTTTGCCTTTTTCCAAAAGTTTTGCGACTAGCGGTGAATCTTTAAGCGTTGTTGCCATGGTGAATTTGCATCAGCTCGATCTTTTCGTTGAGCTTTTCAAGCTCTTTTTCCGAGCGCCGGATCCCCGGGGCATTCTTGGCTTTTTCCGCCCCCTTGATCTGCGCCACCAACTCTTTGCGCTCCTTCTGCAGGCGGACGAGCTTAACACTCTTAGCGGCGTAACCGAACTCCTCTTCCAACTGGTCCGGAAGAAGATCACCTAGAAAGGGGGCAAGTGCCGCTTCCTGCAGAGCCTCTTGGGAATTCTCATCCAGTTTAACAGAAAAATTCTCCAGACGAAATCGCTTGATGCTCTTAAGATAATTCCGCAGAGAGGAAATGACGAGAGTCAATCGCGGATCGGTGATATCACCCTCGGCGATCTGTCGCGCGGCCGCCCTAATCCGTTCCGGCGGGAGCGCAAAGAGAAGGGCGGTGAGGTAGAGCTCCTTCTTACTCGCTGAAACCCGCGGTGAGAGCGGGGCGGCCCCGGTCGCGCTCGCCTCTTCCAACGGCTCTTCCTTCTCGAGCTGGCGCCAGAGAACATCCTCCTCGATCTCGATTGCCTCCGCCAGCCGAGAAAGATAGGCGGCCTTTTCCACTTCGTTCGCCAAGCTCTTCACCACCGGAAGAATTTCGACCGAGATGGCTTTCTTGCCGGCCGGTGTTTTCAGATCAAAACGCGAGAGGGCCGAACTAAGGTAAAAGTCAAAGAGAGGCGGCGCGGAGCTGATCAGCTTTTCGAATCCCGCCCGGTCCGCCAGGACCGCCTCATCGGGGTCTTTACCTTCCGGAAGGAGTACCGCCGCCACTTCCAGCCCCGCTCCCAGCGCCAAGAACAATCCCTTCTTGGTTGCTTCCAATCCGGCAGCATCGCGGTCAAAACAGATGATCAACCGCTTGGCAAACTTCGCCATGGTGACGATCTGAGAGGTGGACAACGCGGTTCCCTTGGTAGCGATCACATTCTTGATCCCCTCCTGAAAGAGAAGAATGGCGTCCATCTCCCCCTCGACCAGGATGGCCTCTCTCTTCTTTTTGATCTCTGTTTTGCCGAGGTCGAGATTAAAAAGGTAGTGCCCTTTTTCGAAAACGGGGGTTTCAACGGTATTGATATATTTCGGTTGATCATCACCAAGAGTTCGGCCCGCAAAACCGGCAACCTTTCCCAGGGAAGAACGCAGTGGATACATCACCCGCCCACGGAAGAAATCAAAGTAGCCCCGGCCACCCTCTTTCCGGACCGCCAGACCGGATTGGAACAGCTCGGTGAGGCTGTAACCTTTCTTTAGCAGGTAGCGGCCCAGACTATCCCAAGAAGAAGGAGCATAGCCGATCTCGAAATCCTCGATCGTTTGGTCCTTCACACCGCGGCTCTTCAAAAATTCTTTCGCTTTTGAACCAATTTTGTGATCAGTTAGTAGAAAGTGGTAGTAATCGGCTGCGAGGCGATTCAGTTCCAGCAATTTCTCCTTGCGCTGTTCCTCCGGACTCTCTTTTCGGGAGATGAGCTTCACTCCGGCCCGCTTCGCCATCTCCTTCAGTGCCTCGCCGAAGGAAACTCCCTCCATTTTGCCGTAGAAAGAAATGACATCGCCGCCCTCGCCGCACCCAAAGCACTTAAAAATCTGAAGCTGGGGGGAAACCATGAAAGAGGGGGTTTTCTCAGAGTGGAACGGGCAAACGGCTTTGTAATTCTTGCCCGATTTCTGAATCGGGAAATAAGAGGAAACAACTTCAACAATGTCGAGCTTTCTTTTAACCTCCTCGATTTGGTCTAGGGGCATCTTGTATCTATTCTATCGCGGCAGGAAATAAAAAAGTATCTCAGGCAAGCAGGTAACCACCGTCCACAACGATCTGCGAACCGGTCATATAGGAGGAGGCGTCGGAGGCCAGGAAGAGCGCCACCTTGCCGATATCGTCCGGCTCACCCATCCGTCCCATTGGGATTTTGGCCATGAATCCCTTGAGCATCGCGTCCATGTCTACACCCTTGGGGACCTTCATCTTGGACTGGGCCGCGGCCACTCCGGGAGTTTGGATCCCACCGGGAGCGATGGCGTTAACCCAAATCTTGTGGGGGGCCAGCTCCAGGGCCACATTTTTAGTGAATCCCCAGACTCCGTGTTTGGAGGCGTCGTAGTGGGCCAGACCCATGGAAGACGGGTGAAGAGCATCGATGGAAGTGATATTGATGATTTTTCCTCCCTTTCCCTGGGAGATCATCTGGGTGGCCGCGGCCTTGACGCAGTGGTAGACACCCCGGAGGTTGATATTCATCACGCGGTCCCAATCCTCATCGGTCATCTCCATCACTAGGACGCTGGGGTAGACGCCGGCATTGTTGACGAGAATATCCAGACTACCGAAGGTGGAAACGGAAAAGGAGACCATCGCCTCCGCGTCGCTCTTGTTGGAAACGTCGCAGCGCACCGCGGCGACCTTATAACCCTTGCTCTTTAGCTCTTCCGCGGATTTTTTGGCGTTCTCCTCGCTGACGTCGGCGATGACCACGGCGGCGCCGGACTCGGCCAAACGGGACGAGATTCCCAAACCAATCCCGGCCGCTCCGCCCGTAACGATTGCGGTTTTGCCGGAGAGGTCGAGTATCTTAGAAACGGGGATCATTCATGGTAAATATAACAAAATTTGAGGGGGGTTATCGAAGCTCAGCGAGTTTCCGTTCGATTCCGGCGATCTTGGTCGCCGTAATCTGAACCTCTCCGCTTCTAGCTTGCTCTAGCGCATCTGAAAGAAGAAGCCGGTTCACGCTCTGCCAAATCTCTCTCAGATCCCGTTCCCCGCCCCGGGCGGCCAGTTCTAAGGTCCGGGCGGAGAGTGGCAAGAAGCGGATTCCTTCAGTTTTCTCGCGTTCGCGTTTCTTCGTGTGCACCGTCGGATCTTTGGAAACACTGATGTCTACCGGAACCAATCGGCCGGTGAGGGGATTAAAAATTTTAAAATCGATTCCTTTTTCGAAATCTTCTTTGGGGGAGGAACGCATCGCCGCGATTCGGCCCTCGGCGATCATTTTCTCGGCCCGCGCCGGCTCCGGTTCTCCCTTTAGAGGTTCAACCCCCAACTTGCCCAGGGTGGTTTCAAAGTTCTCCTCGGCCTTGTGCCCATACTCGCTTCTCCATCCCGAGAGAACCTCCTCCGGTATTCCTCCTGCTTCGGCGGTATTTAGTGCTGTCATTTGAGCAAAGCGAAAATGCTAGGTTTGTTTCTTTTCAAGCCGTCCATTTTAGTTAATGGCGGAGGCGACAGGATTCGAACCTGTGAGGGCTTGCGCCCAACCGATTTTCGAGATCGGCGCCTTAGTCCACTCGGCCACGCCTCCCCATCTGCTCTATTATAATGGGAGTATGCGGCTAAAACATCTTTTCACCATCCTCGGCTATTTCCTCCTGTTGGGGGTGGGGGTGGGCAACCGGTTTGCCTCTCCCAAGGAGATAGTTGCTGAAGAATCCTGGGGACTTTTCGCGGCGGTCCCGCCGGCGGAAGCCACCCAGGGAAGCGTGCTAGGAGCAAGGAACGCCTTCAATCCCAGCGAGATCATCCTCCCGATCGTCGGTGATATGGTTCTGGCCCACGTCAACAAGGTCTACGCCTTGCCGGCGAGCTACGTTCCCCCCGGTCTCACCAGGATCACCAGCATTCCCAGCTCGGGGACGGAATACCTGCGCGCCTCTGTTCTTCTCTATCTCTACCCGCTCTTCATCGCTGCAGAAAACGCTGGGTTCAATCTTTCGGTAGTTTCGGCCTATCGCTCCTACGCCACCCAGGTAGCGACCTTCAACTATTGGGTCAGCCGGTACGGCTACAGCGCCGCCACGACCGGGTCGGCCCGGCCGGGGCACTCCGAACACCAGCTCGGCACGGTGGTGGACCTTGGCCTGGTGGGAAATTCGGACTTTGGGAACTTCACCGCCAGCCCCGCCGCCGGTTGGGTCGCCAAGAACGCTTCCAAATTCGGCTTCACGGTTTCCTACCAACCCGGGAAAGAAAGCATTACCGGTTACATTTGGGAGCCTTGGCATATTCGTTGGGTTGGGGTCAAACTAGCTACCAAACTATACAAAAAAGGGCTAACACTGGAAGAATATCTTAGGCAATAGGTTTCTGTGAATAAAAAAAGCGGGCGAGGTCATCGCGCCGCTTCGGCATTAAACTCTGCGAGTTTCATCCAATAGCTTTCGTCCCAAAAACCACGCGCCGCCCCTGAAGTGGAAGGGAGGACGAAAATCAGGGTGTCTCCAACCCCCTCCTCCTGAAGCCCGTATTCAACCGGCCGGCCGAGAAACACCGCTGCCGCTTTCTTGCCATTAAAGGCGAGGGCTTTCGGAGTAAAACTAACGATCTTTGCCCTGAAGCCGTCAACATCGAAGTTCTCGGTCCGCAGTTCTGCATCATTGACGGACCGTAACTTAACGAGGTCGGTTAACCCTAAGCCGTGTGTTGACAGTTTACGGAAATCTTCCGGCCGAAAAACCTCAGGGACAAAGCCGAATTTTTTGAGTGTTGGCCAGAATTGATTTCCCGGCCCGGCGTAATAGCAGCCTCGTTTCGCGGATCGTTCTCCAACGGCGGTTCCACAAAAGACGATTCTCAACCCGACTTCTAATACATCCGGTAGAATCACGTCTCGCGCCTCCCTTACTATTGGAGTGTCACCTTCAGGATAATGGATAAAAAATAAAGGTCAAGGTTTGGAATGGTGCGCCCGAGAGGATTCGAACCTCTGACCTCTGCCTTCGGAGGGCAGCACTCTATCCAACTGAGCTACGGGCGCCTGGTACATGGCGGAGGGGGCGGGATTTGAACCCGCGAACCCTTGCGGGTAACGCGCTTTCCAAGCGCGCGCACTAGGCCACTATGCGACCCCTCCTAAAATCTGGCGGTGGGAGGAGGATTCGATTAGTGCTAAGCACTATTCCTTAGGAATTCTCCGGTCCCACATGGCGGAAGGGGTGGGATTCGAACCCACGAGAGAGACAAGCTCTCTATCGGTTCTCAAGACCGACGCTTTCGTCCGCTCAGCCACCCTTCCTGGTGAGGACGGTGGGAGTTGAACCCACAACCTTCAGCTCCGCAAGCTGACGCTCTGTCCAGTTGAGCTACGTCCCCAATGATTAAAGAATCGTTCTAATTATAACCGAAGGGTGAGAAAAACGGGCTACTCCAAGGGAAACCGGCGGGAGACTTCGACCGAAATCTTCTCCATCAGGTCTTCCTTGGCCTGCTGCTGGTGGGGAAGATGGTTGCGCAAGACGTCCGTGATGTCTTCCTTACTCACTCTTCCGAGGAGCAGGTAAAGGCGGCCCGGAAAGGCCGCTTTGGTGTCGACGTGCAGAACGGTCTGGCCGGCGTGCTCCGCAAACCAGAACTCCTTCAAGTGCTCCCACTCGTAATCGTGGCCGTGCATCCGGATTCCCCGATTGGTAATGAGATATTTGGTGATTTTGGGGGTACTCGAATTCAGAGTCCACTGCAGAAATCCAAAGGACGCCAACACCCCGGCTAGAAGGAACTCCTTAAAGAAAATCGCCACGGCGGCGAGAACGCCGAGAAGGGTAAAAAGGTTTTTGAAATAGGTTTTTCCCCTCTTAACGTAGAGGCGTTCCGGCGCCTCCCACTCCAAGAGGGTTCTCTCCTCGAGATCCTGCTTGTCCGGCATTAATCCAAGAATAGCAAAATCAATAGCACATGTTCCAAGCCGGATGGTCTTTGTGGATCAGGCGCAGAACGGAAGCCTTGGCCTCTTTCGTAAAATACGGCTCGGGACAAGAACGCTCCCGGCCGGGCGGAATAACCCCGAAATCGACGTGCGCTCCGCTCCCCCCGTGAACCAGATTACCGACGATATCCCCCTGTTTTACCTCGTCGCCGTCCTTCACGAAAATGTTGGCCGCCTGCCGGGGGCCGACCGCATCGGCGCCCGAGAAAGTCTCAAAGTTATAGCAAACCAAATAATCGTTGTGGCCGATGCAGAAACCGTAATGCCAACCCTGCTGGTTGTTTTCTTGCTTGTAGTTCGAGTTAGTGATCTTGCCATCGGCAACGGCCTGAAACGGCACCAAATCTTTTTTGGTCATGAAATCGATGCCGGCGTGCACGAACCCCCAAGGAGCCCCGGCCGAGTTGCTGAAGGCCTCGTTGATGGAACTTATCTCGCTCTTATTCACGTAGGGTGTAATTATCGTCAGGCCGGTTTCGGGATTGTCCTCGGATTGATCCTGTTTAGGGCTGGAAATCTTTTGATAGTACCAAACGCCGACACCGGCGATTACCACCGATCCCACCACGATCGCCAGTATTAATATTTTGGAAAATCCTCTTTTCTTATCCTTCAATGGCGGAGGGGGTGGGATTCGAACCCACGTGAGCCTTTCGGCTCAAGGGTTTAGCAAACCCTCCCGATGGACCACTCCGGCACCCCTCCGTAACTATTATTCTAACCTACCCTCAATCTTGGGCGAAAGCTAAAACCCAGACCTGCCCGGCGCCGGCTTTTTTGAGCGTCCGCGTCGCTTCCCGCGCCGTCGCGCCGGTGGTGACAACATCATCCACCAAGAGAATATCCCTGCCTGCGCAGGCAGGCTCGCCGTGGAGTTCGGCCGAAATGGCAAAAACTCCGCGGACATTCGCTTGCCTCTCCGATCGAGTAAGAGAAACCTGCGAGGAAGTATCCCGGACCCGGCGCAGAAGATCAGGCCGAAACTCCAGCCGCAGATCCTCTCCGAGAGCGCGAGCGAGAAGCTCGGCTTGGTTGAATCCCCGCGAACTCTTGCGCCAGAAGGAAAGGGGAATCGGCACCACCTGGGCCTGCGGCCCGAATTCAATTCCCATCTCATGGAGCTCACCAATCAGAAGTCCCGCCATGATCCTAGCCACCGCCCGCAGGCGCTTGTACTTCAGTGCCTGCACCAGGCAGCGGGCCGGTCCCCGATAAGGAAAGGCGGCCAGAAATCGCTCCGGCGACCACCGGCTCCGGCAGATCGGATGAGTCGTCCCGCCAACGGCGGGGCGATCACAGACGATGCAGTTCAGGCGCTCCAACGGCGCCATCTCCGCCGCACAGTTGTTGCAGAGAAGTTTGCCCCCGGCCCCGCAGGAAACGCAGCGGGTAGGGAAGATAAATTCCAACAATCTCGGCAGAAGGTGAACAGGCATTAGGCGAATAGTAATATGAGCAAATCAAAAAGTAAAATCGGTCTCGACCGTTATAGTATATGGTTTAAAGATATATACTATAACGAACCTAATCTATGTTAACTCCCAAACAGTTAAATGTTGGCTATAAACCTATCTGATAAATTTTGGTGCCGACGAGGATGTAGAGGAGCTTCTCGTTGCTGGAGACCCAGAGATCGGTGGCGCCGGCGAGGACGTCTCCCTTGAACTGGCGGAGGAAGCTGCCGCTCTTTTCCAGGACCACGACTCGATTCTCTCCCCGGTCTAGAACGTAGAGGTTCTTTAGCTGTGGTTGAGTAAATATCTTAATCGGTTCTTTGAAAGGGGTCGAGAGGTTAGAAACCGCGAACGGAACCTGCTTACCACCCGCCAGCCGGGTGACCAGGCCATCGGAGCCCAGCAGCCAGATCTCGCCATCGATCGCCATGTCCACCACTCCCGTCATCGGCACGGCCTCCTTCATCCAGTTCTGGGCGCGGGCGTAACCTCCCGGGAGGTTCCAGAACTTGTAGATCTGTTCCTCGTCGGGAACAAGCAGATAGATGTTGCCGAGGTAAGTGTCGATCGCGATCGCCTTGTTCATCCGATCGAAACTGATGGGCTCGTCCACGGCCCCACCCTTTATTTTTATCCGGTAGACCTGGTCCGCCCCCCGCAGGAATAGGTACTCTCCTTCCGCCACAAAATCCTGCGCACCCGCAATTTTTCCCTCTCCCAAGGCGGTGGCCGAAGGAAGGGCGCTGGAGAATTTAATCGAAAAGACCGCCCCCCGCGTGCTTTCCAGAGCGAAAACCGTCGTCGAACCCGAACCGGCCAGCGCCAATCCCTGCGCCCCCTCCGCCTGCAGGTTGAGGTCGTACTTCAGGTTTTCCTCTCCCACCGGAGTGATCTTTTCAATCGAATTGACCAGGTCGGCGGACCTCTTCAACAGTGCGTCCACCTTGGTGGTATCAGGAGAGAGCTCCCGCGCCTGTTCCAGGTCAGCGGTGGCGGCATCCACCAGCTCCCGCGCCCGCTCGTTGGAGAGTCCGACCAGCCCGTCGGCCTCGTCCAAGCTCTGGGTCGCCTCCGCCAGCAGCCGGTCGAACTCGGCCGCGCGGGTCTTTTTGGCCTGCTGCCAGGTGGTGAAAAGAACCGAAACTACGAGAATGAGGACCAGAGCAGCAATCACCTTTGGCAGAGAGAAGCCCTTGATCTTTGGCAGGTGGAACCCGCCGCGGGCGGGCTTCTTCTCCAGCTCCTGTTCAACGGTCACCAACTCTTTGCCGATGGTTTTGATCTCCTCCTGCCGCTCCTCGGCCAACTCCTCTCCGTGGGAAATCCGTTTCTTCCAAGTGGCGGTAATTTTTTCTTTGAGCTGCTTCGGAGTGCGCACCGCCTGCGCCAGCTGCTTGGCTTGGCGGCTGATCCAGGCCCCCGCTCCGGAGATCTTCCCCCAGAACTGGCGGGCGGAGCGGGAACGAGCGGCCGCCACTTCGCGAGCCTCACGAGAACTAGCCAGGGTCAGCAGGAGAGCGGCGAAACCAGGGATTTTTTCTCCGGAAGAAAACTGCTTCTCCAGGAATTCTGTCCGAGGGAGATCAGCCGGGGGAAAGTTTCGGGCAAAGACCGGAGAACCCAGAACAACGGTGTCCCCCTCCTCCATGATCTGGGAGGCGACCGTTACGCCTTCTTCTCCAGCCAGCAATTCTTGGGTTTCGGTGCCGCGGCGGAGATAGAGAGCCGGCTTGCCCATCCGCGCCAGATAGGCAACCTCGCCGCGGAACGCCACCGCCCCCAGCTCAAGGGTCGCGGCGGGGGAAAGGTGTTGGAGTTTGTCGCGGACGGCGTAGACTGCACGTTCCAGGGCCGAAACCGGAGTCTCATCCTCGGGGGCGTAGTACTCTTCGGAAAGAGTGTCCCAGATCAGCTGGCCGGCGATGGCGGCGTCCTCACCGGGGTCGATCTTCAGGTCCACAACCGCAAAAATACGCCCCCTCTCGGGGGGATAGTCTTCGTGGGGGGTAGCGCCGAAAACGGCCACAAATTTCCCGCGCTCGGCGGTGGGGGAGCTTTCCAGCTTGGAAACCTTGACCTCCAAACCGGTTTTTTCCTGTTCGGGCACTCCCTGAGGCATCAGAATTATGATAGCAGAACAGGACTACGGTTTAACGGTGAAATCGAAACGATAAGTGGGAATTTGTAGCGTTCCTCGCGAGCGGAGATTGAAGATGTCGCGGAAATAGCGGGCGCTGAAGGTGTAGGTGCCGTGGGAACCGGAGACGTAGACGGTGGCGGTGTTGGCGGGGGTCCCCGACGAGAAGGTCGGCACGACGGCGGTGATGGTGGTTACCGGAGTAACACCGAGATCATTCAGCTTGTTCCGCACGGCGGTGATGCTCCAACCCCCCTTGTCGGTCGGGGAAAGATACTGCATATAGGAGCAGTCCGACTTGAGCTCGTAGACCCCCGCCCCGTTCTTGGCGCCGCACAGCAGAAAGGCGTTGAAGATGTCGGCGAACTCGTCCCTCGTCATCCAGGGGTTGTAGGTTCCCTTCACCCCGCCCCGGTCTCCCCAACCGGTGTGGTACCAGGGAGCGTTGGCGATCTGTTCGTAAAACTTGCCGCTGGCGGAGTGGAAGTCTTTGATTCCGTCGTTGTAGCTCCAGTAACTGATCCAAGCCTTAGTGGAGATGGTGTAGCCGCCGGCGGTCGAGAAGTAAAAGGCCTTGAGAGGGGCACCGTTGTAAATGACCACTTTGCTCGCCGTTGCGTTCACCGCCTGCTCCCAGTAACTCCCCTTGTTATAACCCAGATAGACCTGACAGTAGGTCGAGGGGCAGATGGTGTTGCCATTTCCATTGGCGTAGGACCAGGCGTAGCTCCGGCCGGCAACCGCTTGCGCCTCCAGCGCCTCCATCCCGTCGTTGGTGGCGCTGCCCCAGCTGGAAGGCATCTCTCCCAGGCCCTTGATGTAGCTCTCCATGCTGAGGGTCTTGTCGAACCAGATGTAGCCCTTGCTCTGGCAGGTGCTCTTGCTCCAGCCACCGCCCGGATACCAGGGGGGCGGACCGGTGCTGCAGCCCTTGACGTGGATCGAACCCCCGGACCGGTAGGTCTGAACACTGCTCGTGGAGACCTTGTAGTAGGCGGCGAGGATGGATTTGTAGCTCTGGTCCTTCTTCGCGCGCCCGTAGGCCCCGTACTGGCTCATCCCGATCCGGTGGGGGTAGCCGTAGGTCGCCACCATGTAGGCCGGATGGAAGGTTGGGTTGGGCAACGGCTCGGAATAGGGCTGTTCGTCACCGACGGTCTCACTCCCTTGGGTCGCGGCGAATTTCGCCAGGATCAACTGCTCCTGCTTGGCGGACAGGTTCCTGATGGAGGATTTGACCGCCGAAAGTTGGGAGGAGGTGGAGGAGAGTTGGCTCTGGGAAGAAGCGAGACTGGCCTGGTACTGCGACCGGAGCGTCGCCAACTCGTCGCGCAGCTTTTTCGCGGCCGCCCGGTTGCTCTTGAAAACGACCACCTGGCCGGCGAGTTGGGCAATCCTCTCGCTCAGGCTTTGGAGACTCTCATTGTAGTACTGGAACTGGTGGGCCGATCCCTCCAGATCATCAGCCGAGAAGATTATCTCGATGGAGGAGACCCGGTTCTGCTTGTAGAGCTCGCGGACCAGCGTATCCCGGTCGGACTCCCAGCCCGCCAGCTCGTCCTCCTTCTTATCGAGGTCCTTCTCGATGGCGGACAGCTCCTTTTCGGCGGCGGTAAGCTGACTGGAAACCTGGGAGAGGGAGAGGGAGGCGGAGGAGATATCGCGGGAGAGCTGCTGCTGGCGCTTCTCCAGATCGGTGAGCTGCTTCTGCTGTTTGTTGAGCTGGGAGGTGACGTCCTCCAGCGTCTCCTCCGCTCGGGACGGAGAGACCAAACTTGTGGTGAGCGAAGTTGAACCAAAAGCCACCGCGATCGTCAAAATTAGGAGGGAGACAAAAGTTAGGAGCTTTCGCATATTTTTATCCGCCGTAGCCCTGGCGTAGGCGGAGGGCAGTTTAAAAAACACTCTACCTTATTTTAGCAGAGCTAAAACTAGGCTCTATACATATAGTATAGGCCGTCTAATATTACATTTTGCTAAACTACGGTCAGTAATGAGAATAATTTCGTATCTGGTCGCGGTTTCCTTGCTCGCTCTTAATTTATGGGGAGTAGTAACCACTCTCCAACCAGCTTACGCTGCCGATGATGATGGGGGTGGGATAACAAAACAATCAAGTAAAGTGGATTGCGTTGACATCGGATTTATTTGTCTAAAAACCGACCCCGCCGGTTTCGCAAACGATATCTTAGGCATTGGGATTGGAATTGGCACCTTGTTAGCCACCGTTTTCTTAGTTATCGGCGGATTCGGCGTGGCAACCTCAGGAGGCAATCCCGAAAGCCTAGAGAACGCTAAGACGACCATTACTTCCGCAATCGCCGGTCTTTTATTTATCTTGATGTCGGTGTTGATCCTGAGTATAATTGGCGGAGGAGTAATAGGGATTGATTTTTTCAAATAATGGAAGGTGGTGAATTGAGTGCTTAAAACGACAATTAAAGTTGCGATTTCTTCGAGCGTCGCTCTTGCCGTTTCGGTCTTGCCGATTTTCGCAATTGACAATCCAATCAGATTTGGAACGGTTCAGGAGCTAGTCGGAGGTATTTTCAATGCGATCCTGGCAATCGTCGGGGCGTTGGCCTTGATCCTTCTAGCTTTGGGAGGAATTCAGTATATGACTTCCGGCGGCGACAAGATCGCGGTTGAACAAGCGCGCGGACGAATAACCTCCGCGGTCGTGGGGTTGGTAATCGTCTTCGGTGCGTGGCTCGTCATTAACTTCGTTGGGAACATCTTGACGGGTAAACCGCTGATCTAATAAACCGATCCGATGAAAATCACGAAAGCTTTAACAGCGGCTTTGATTGCTTCTGTAATCGTCCCAGGATTAGCCTGGGCAGCACCTCAAGTTACGCCTCTTCCAGTAAAGTGCAACACGGAGGAGATTTCTGGTATTTTCTGCATTATTGAGAACGTCATCACCACTCTTCTGGGAGTGGGGGGTGTGATCGCTTTTCTATTCCTAGTTTACGGTGGCTTGCAGTACATAATTTCCGGTGGAGATGAAAAAGCAATAACCGTAGCCAAATCCACGATTACCTACGCCGCTTTAGGTCTGATTTTAATTCTGGCCTCAATTCTCATCATAAACACTGTCCTTTCCACTTTCCTCAAGTAAGAGAGTAAACGCTCTCAAAGTTAGGGTTCCTATCTGAAATTCTGCTAAGATTTATCTGATGAAAAAGCTCTACCTCCCCCTGCTCGCGGCGGTTTTGTGGTTATTTTTACTTCCAAGCCTATTCGGCCCAAACGAAACAGCCGCCTCCCAGAAGGTATACGCGGCTGAAAAATGCCCGGTGATCAGAGATGGTACCAGAGAGAGTGCCTCCCCCGAACCAAATACGGGAGCCCTGCACGAAAAAGAAACAGCTAAGTGTAGCGGCATAATCGGGCAGTTCCTTTGCAAATTCATCGCTTCGATCCTAAACTTCTTCTACGGTCCGCAGGAGACCACTCTTACCCTAGGTAGTACGGACATGCCAGAGGACCTTGTCCACGCCCGGACGATTGCTCTATCCGGTGAGGGAGGGGATGCATCCGGATTTATCGCGCGCATGCTTCCCCCTCAGTACAGAGAGGAAGACGAAGGAGGCAGTAAAGTTGATCCCATTAAATCTTTGACCAAATCGGAAGGGCAGCTGGTCGAGGGATATGTCGTACTTAACGGTGAGGAACCAGCGGATGTCTACGGAGAAGTGGACCCTGGGGGAACATACACAGTTGAAACCAAGGGTGGGATTCCAAGCTACAAACTAAAAACTAGGTTTGGGGAAGTTGCTGCCTTATTCGATCGTTACAGCTTTCTTCAGCGTTCATTCGTACCCGGAGCCAGTGACGAATTCAAACTGCCAGAAACCAGTGTGGACTGTTCTCTGTCAGAACAGACTGAGCCCGGTCCAATTACAATTCTCGATTCCACTAGAGGGATAAGATGGGACGCGACCAAAGATCTCCCCAGTGGAATGGACTCTGGTGACCCGGATTGCTCTCCCGGGAACGGGGACGATGGTATCTGCAATGGTTCGAAAGATTTCGATGCCTACGGAGACCTGGGGACAACCACAGAAATTTCGTTAGTGGGTGAAGCCTGGCAAGCCCTCGCCGGAAAAAGCTCCACACCGGGAGAGAGCGGGGTATTAAATATTCTTCTCCCACCCGGTTGGAGGTTCAAGTCGGAAGATTCCACAGAGCCCAAATCCCCAACCCGTTATGACGCGGCGACTGCAATTGGGGGAGTTTCTAGCACTTCAACCTTGCCGATCGCCAAGATGGGAGCGGTCAAAGGAGCGCTGGACTGCATCACTCAACAGTTAACCGAAACTCCCGCCTACGCAGCCTACGGTACCTGTGAACAGTGGTTGATCAACGACCTTGCGGGGGAATTTTCGGGATGGCCAACCGAACACGGCTGTATTACCCAGGGTGCGAACACGGACGGAACGCACGCTCGAACCGAAGCAATTGATATCGCTTCCAACTCCAGCGTGCCTGGTTGGGGAAATGCTTCAGATATTTTTGGCAAACCGATCATGGCCACTCACGCTGGCAACGTTGAATCCAGTTGCGACGATGCCGGCGGCTGTGGTAATCCTTACGGGGGAAAGTGGGTCTCGGTCCGCTCCAGCGATGGGGGTTTCGCCAGCCAATACTGGCACCTTAGTGCCGCCTACGTTGGGAAGGGGGAACCGGTCTCTCCGGGAACGGTCGTGGGGGCGATGGGGTACACCGGAAACGTAATTCCTAAAGGGCTCAACGGAACTCACCTTCACTACGAACTAAAGGGAACCACAATCTCGGGAAACACCCCTGAAGAAGTTCCTCAAGGATGCATTGGAAGGTTCCAGTGCAACCTCTGCTGGTAAACAATGGAGCTGCATGAAATCAGAGAACTAGTCATCAAACACAGAGTGAGGCTGTCGATCGCTTTTGGGACTTTGGTTGTTTTAGCATTTGCTGTTGCTCTCATCTTGAGAACGGGTAGAAGTCAACCAATTCCTCCAGGAGAGGAAGAAATTGCGTTCCCGGAGTGGTCCCAAGACCTGGGCGCACCCGCCCAAGGCCTAGAAAAATTGGAAAAGCTTTTCCAACAGGTTCCGCAGGACTTCAATGTTTACGACCGATCAGAAACAGCGGGATCCTACAGTGAAACAGAGGCAGCAGCTCTGGCAACAAAGCTAGGGTTTAGTCAGCAAGATTACTCAAAACTGGGGGCAGGTAGTGGCACCATCTACGCCTTTGAAAAATCTGGAAAGCAACTCACTGTTGAGGCGAGTCCCCCCTCTATCTCCTATTCATTTAACTCACAAAACCTGCGTAGGGGTGTCGTACCATCCGAAAGCTCTGCGGCCTCCGCCGCCAGAACATTTCTCGGCAATCTGGGATTTAGCGAACTAAACTATCTGCTCGGGAGTTACAAATTAGTTTTCTCGGATGGAGAACATCTCACCACCTCCTTGGATAAGTCCCAAGCCAATCTTGTTGAGGTATCTTTCAATTACCTAAGGGACGGATACCCAATCGTCAGCAGCAGCCCGTCTAAGTACGCTGCGGTGGCCACTCTGGATTCCAAAAGGACGATCGTATCATTACAGATTCGCGAGCTCAACGTCGCTTTTGATAATCCCAGAGTCGTTCAATCCAAACCTTTCGAAACCGCTATCGAGGAGATTGGATCCGGAAATGGTTCAGTGATCTACGTTGAGGGCTTAGTTGGAGAAGAAATAGTCCTTGGCGACATTGCACTTTCCGCTTTCTCCCCCGCAAAGGTTTTCTTAGCCTACTACGTCGACGAGACGGAATTAATCGCCCCTGTATACGTTTTTAAGGGAGAGGGAACCCTTTCTAGAGGAGGAGAAGTTTGGGCAACTGTCTATCTTCCCGCCACAGAATAATTAAGTGCCCTACTCTTAGTTGCACTGACCCCCGGCATTAACCGTACTGTAAGCAAAGGTATAGCTGGAAACGCATTTTTTTCCTTTTTCAGTTAAATTAGGACATGTACCATCAGTTGCCTCCCGACCAGCGGTACAAAAAGCCTGGAACAACCCCACGGCATCGCTTTGACCTTGGTAACAAGCAGCGTAAGTTGTTCGGCTCTGCTTATAAAAGTTAATAAAGGAAGTTATTTGCGCGCTGAAACCATTACCGGCTTGAGCGGGAATCCCAAAATCCCGAGAAGACTGCCCTATCCTACTGTAGTATTCATAGTTGCTGGCATTGCTTTCATGTAACCAAATTGCCATAACTACCCTTGGATCGACCCCGGCAGCCTTAGACCTTGCGATTACGTCGTTATAGCATTCGTTAACGTGGTTTTCATCCGGTTTAAAATTAGGCCCCCAGCGATTGGCAACACTCTTCACGGTTGCTTTTGGTAAAACACAGCTGGAAGTTGCGGTCGAGGATTGATTGCAATCAATACCAGCTGAAGGCGCCCCTACATCAGGGTTAAAGATCGCGGTCACCACCATCCCCATAAAGACCGTAGTAGCCACAAACATCCCTACAAATAAAGACAGACCGAGCAGCAGACCTACGCCGGCAACCCTGAGGACTCCTCCGAGTTTGCTGATGATACCTTCTCCGAGGAATTGAACAACCGCCCCGATAACCGCTCCCACCGCTGTCCCTATTGGCCCACCCCCGGCGGTACCCAGCAACCCCCCAATCAGCTCTCCTAGACCTAGCTTCTTAATCAGCCACTTGGCGGCCTCTTTGGTGGCCCTTTTCACCCAATAGGTTGCTTTTAATTTCCTAGTTAAAGTCCCTAATCCCCCCACTCGATCAAGAAGGTATCTAACTCCCAACTTGTTCGCGACGGCTTGGATCCCGCTTTGGAGGTACTTCTTAGGGACGGCGGTGAGCGCCTTCCAACCGTAGACCTTAGCGACCCCCCAAACGCCATCTTTTCGGTAGGTTCGCAGAAAGTTTAGAGTGTTTTGATACAAATCCCGCGATTTCCAGAAGCGCCAGGCCTGGGCCTCCGGAGTTCGAGCGAGGATCGGCCCCATAACTGGATCTTTCAAGGCCTTTTCATAGACAGCAATTAGTTCTTTCTGATGATTCCCCCGAGCTTTGTCCCAACTTTCATGCGCCTTGTCCGCGTCATACCATTTGCTATTACCCAGCGCCTCGGATATCTTATTTTCTGCATCGCTAGCCTCCGATACCAGAACATTGATGTGAATGCCATTAATCTTCAAATCCGGAAGGTGTGGCTGCAAGGACTTAGCCATCATTAGAGCGACCCCTGGATTTGCCCTGATCCCCTTTGATGCACCTTTTCTTAAAATCTCGTTTCCTTTCCGGGCATTCCAGCGCCCAATTGCGGCGCGAGTTGAATCGGGAACCGCCCCACCCCAGACGCTGCCAAAGAGATAGTTCCAGGCGGTTTCCTCAATCGCTTCGGTCACTCCCTCTCCCGCTTTTTCGCTGAGTTTCTCGACGTCGGTAAGCTTGGGGTCAAGAGGAGCCTTAACCACCTCCCAAGTGGTCCGGGCCGGATCGAGCGCTAAATCAATCAGATTAACTTTGAGAGTAGGAGGCGGTGACCCCGGAGCATACTTAGCCGAGGGGGTTGCCTCGACCGTAAAGACGTCTTTTAGATCGTCCAAAAGTAAGGTGGTCAATTGCTCGGGAGCATTAAGGGGTTCCAAAGCCTGATCAAGGCCTTCGACAACTCGCTGGGTAGCAACGTCTAACGGTGCACCCCCTCCCCCGGCCGAAGAACGGCGGCGGCGTTGGCTCGGAAGGAAAAAGCTGGAAATACTCTGAGAAATAGCCATCGCTTAAATCTTAGCAATTATCTCTTTAACATTGACTCTATTGGTCAACTTAATCTAAAATAACGCTGGAGAAAAATGGGAAGCAAGATTAGAGCAATCTTTTTAATCGGGATTATTCTCGCCGGCATGCTCGGGGGATTTCTGGCAACTCCAAGAGTTGCTCGGGCGGCCTCCAACCCAATCCAAGTCTCGGCGCAGTTTCAATTTCTTTTCCCAGTTATCGCCGGCATTGGAGCTGGATTACTAGGATTGGGAACAGCTTGGGTGGCTAAAAAAGTGAAGTGCGTTACCGATGTCGACTGTCTGGTAAGGAACATGACCCTGTCGATTCTAAATAACTCCTCTCTCATTCTCATCGGTAGTTCGGCAACAGAACTGGGCGGAGAGGACCTCTTGTCGATGATGAAGGGGGAAGGGAGAGGACTCGCCTACACTCTCTCAGGAGTAATCGACGGGGGATTAGAGAATCCTCTGGACCTAAACCTGGCCGGCTATTTCAAAAGCGAGTTTTCGGACAATTTGCTCAAGGATTTTTCACCCCCGGCCCAGGCTCAGGGAATAGCCGAAACCACTGGAGGAAAAATTCTGGTCCCAATTCAAGATATCTGGAGAGCCGTCCGTGACGCGGCCTACGGACTGTTTGTGGTTGTGATGCTCGCAATCGGGTTTATGATTATTTTCCGAAGTCAGCTCCCCAGCAGAACCGTGGTGACGTTTACCTACGCCCTGCCTCGCATCCTCTTGGGCTTAGTTTTGATTACCTTTTCCTATCCGCTTATCGCCCTGGCTTTTAACGTGGTTGTGCCATTCGGGGGGAGCGTGATAAAGGGACTTCTACCCGATACCGTACTTCTAGAAGAGCCCACGGCAGAAGCTAAAGGAGGAATAGCGGGTGCTACTCTAGATGCGGATTCTTCAAAACTTGTCGGTGAGGCAAGCGCTTCAATGTTGGAGCCCTTCTTGGCCAAAATTAAGGAGGCCAGGGATTCAGGAGATGAGGAGGGAGCCGCATCCGAAGCACTTCAGGCGCTGATTTCGTTTTCCGTGTACGTCGCCCTGATCGTAATAACTCTCCTAATAGTTGTAGCCCAGGTTATATATCGGTTAGCTAAACTTCTGGTCTACACCATATTTTCTCCATTCATTATTCTCTTCGGTACTCTCCCCGGCCAGGAGGGGGGATTGAGTAAGTTCGCTAAAGGACTCTTTGCCACTCTGTTGGCTTTTCCGGCCATGGTTTTTATGTTTAATGTAACCAGACTCATTCTTTTGCAATCACTAACCATAGAACGGACTGGGGTTGCCGGATTGGGACCGGGAGTTGGATCGGCTCTCACAATAAATGCGCTAGCACTCGTTTTTCTAATCCTGACTGCGATGGCTCCAAGCCTGATCGGTGGTTTTATTGAAGGCGGTCCCAGAAAAAAATAGAGCCCTCATCAACGTAAACGTCGAGAGGGCTCCGGAACTCTACCACAGACCGATCCAGGGAAAAACCACATCCCCAAAGCGAAGTACCAACAGAAGGGCCGAAATTGCCAGCACCACCGCCAGTACTCCTACCAACCCCCAACTCCGAACGGCTTTCTGGAGAAAGGAGACCGGTAGCAGCGCTAATCCGCCCCAGAGGAACCACCAGGTCAGAGATACCACCAACGGTTGCTTCAGCGGGTCGAGAACCAGCGCCAGAACGATCATGGTGATCCCGATCCATCCCAGCGGAAGCGCAAGCAACCAGTGGACCTTCTTCGCTTCTTTCTTCCCATCCCTGCCTTGATCGGCGGGAACCGGCGCGGCCTTCTCCAAAGGTTTCTCCACGAGCTTAGCTAGCTCGTTGAGACAGGAGGCGCAGAGCCTTCGCCTGGCTAGAATTCTGGCTAGGCGGTCTTGCCGAAGATACGCCTGAGCGTTCGCCAGCTTCCAGTACGGGTGCTGATCACCCTTGCGGTTCTTGCACTCTTCCGGGGAAGCTGTGAACGGCCGTACTTCTTCCGACACCTCGCCGGAGGAGAGGATCGCTTTCGCCAACCGCGTCGCTAGAGGCCAGTATTTCGGCTTTCGCGATCGACGGATTCGGCGGATCCTACTCCAAACCCTACCAGCGATCTTGCAAATCTTTCCCCAGACCCCACTCACAATCTTGTAGAGGAAGGGGAGAACGGCGATCCGGTGTTCTCTCGCAACCGCCAGCCAAAAGGCTAATAGAGCCAGAGATACGATGATTCTGACAAGCAGGAAGTACGTCTGATCCGATATCACGATGCCTCCTTCCCCTTCAGGGGATGTTATTTAGTTTTATAGCTATAGGATAACATAGAAAGGGGCAAAAATCAACTCCAATTTTCCGATAGGCACGGGAATTTGATAACCTAATCTAGGGTACAGGGGATAGGGTTTAGTCTTTTAAGATTTACCCTATTCGCTATACCCTAGTCGCTAGTCCCTAGCCCATGCCTGAAGAACCGCTCACAACCAAACAGCACGCCGTCCCTCAACAGGTTTTTGGAGTCCAGTTCAAGCTGGTTGGGGATCTGACCATCCGCCAGTTTGCCATCCTCGCCATTTGTGGATTCTTCGCTTTCATCATGTTCTCCTCCGGCCTTTTCATCCTGTTCCGCCTCCTCATTTCCGGAGCTTTCCTCCTCTTCGGCATCGCTTTCGCTTTTGTTCCCGTCCAAGACCAGTCGCTGGATCAATGGATCACCGCTTTCTTCCGGGCGGTTTACTCTCCCACCCGCCGGATGTGGGTCAAGAGCACCGCTCCGGCCGATTTTCTGGTTCTGGAGATGCCCAAGTTCACCCGAGTGAGCGGGCCGGAGATCAGCCCCGAGGAATCCCGCCGCCGGCTGGAAACCTACCTCGGTGGAATTCGCGAACAGAAAGAGCTCAACCCACTGGATCTGGCGGAAGAGCAATACCTGGGATCCATCCGCAGCCTCGCTCAGGCCATGGTGTCTCCCGCCACCCCGGCGTTTGCTCCAGTCCCCGTTCCGGTCGCGCCGCCAACCGCGGCGCTGACCCTGGAAGAGGTGATGGCCGCTCCGACTGTTCCAACAGTCGTCCCGAGCGAAGTCGAGGGACCGCCCCCTCCTCCACCAACTCCGCGACTGAGATTTGTGGAAGCGACCAAAATCATCGAACGGGCGTCTCTGGCTTCCCAGGTCAATTTCGCCGAGCCGGTCTACAAGGTCCAGCGGGGAAGGGTCGCTAGCTACTTCGCCGCCCGCCGCAACACTCGGGTCGGCCGCCGCTTAACGCCGCTGGCCATTGCCGGTGAAATGGTCTACGCTCCCGCCCGGGAGCAGATAATCTCTCCAGAACTTCCGGTGGCACCGGCCCTGGCAACCGTGGCGGTGGAACCGATCGCGCCCCCGCCGTTGCCGTTGCCTCCCGTTCCCGAGGTGGAAGAAATTCCGCCGGCTCCGCCGCCGCGCGCTCCGGAAACTACTCCTATTCCTATCCCGCCTCCTCCGGCTCCCGAACCGATGCCGGAACCGGTCCCTCCTCCCGTGGTGGTTCCACCACCGGCTCCGCCGGAAGAAAAACCCGCCCCTACTCCTATTCCTATCCCAATAGCTCCCCCTCTGCCCAAACCCTCGGCGGCGTCGCCGATCGCCCCGCCCAAAGCCGGGGCGAACATCATCGCCGGCGTGGTCTTTGATCCCCAGGGCGGCATCCTCGACCAGACCCTAGTGGTGGTCGAGGACGAAAAGGGCAACGTCGTCCGCGCCATCAAGACCAGCGAGCTGGGCAAGTTCGTCACCAGCCCGCTGCCCAACGGGAAATACGCGGTCCGAGTCCCGAAAACGCCGTTTTCCTTTGCTACAATGAGGGTTGAGTTGACAGGAAAGGAGATGGAAGAGTTGGAGATCCGCTCGAAATAGCTATGGACGGCCGAAGAAACGACCTAGCATTTTTATAGAAATAAAAATGTCCAAAGCCAAACCGCTCAAAACTCAAGCCACCACCCAGGAACACCTCGACATCCTCGACATCCAGGGGGACCTCATCCTGCTGAAGAACGGCAATGCCTCCCTCGTCCTGGAGACCACCTCCGTCAACTTTGACCTGCTCTCCGAGCGCGAACAGGATTCGATGATCGGCGCCTACGCTTCGATGCTAAATTCCCTCTCTTTCCCGGTGCAGATCCTGGTCCGCTCTCGAAAGCTGGACCTCTCCAACTACCTGAAATGGATCGACGAACAGGCCGCCGTTTCCACCCAAGCCAACCCCTACCTCCGGGAGAAAATCACCTCCTACAAGGAATTCATTGCCTCCCTTGTCCAGAAAGGGGAGGTCCTGGACAAGCGCTTCTACATCGTCATCCCGCACTTCGAAGCGGTCTCGGTCCCGCGCCCTTCTTTCCTGGATTTTCTGTTCGGTAAAAAGCCCCAAGGCCCACGGATCAACAAGGCCGCCATTCTGGATAGAGCCAAGGTCGACCTGGAACCGAAGCGCGACCATCTCCTCAAGCAGATGGAGCGGTTGGGGATTAAATCCCGCCAGCTCACCACTCCTGAACTGATCGGCATGTTCTACGAGATCTACAACCCGGAGCAGGCCCAGTTCCAGCACATCGCCGGCGGCGCGGGCAACTACACCTCGGTGATGGTCGAACCGGCGGTGGGAGGAGAACAATAGTGGTAGAACAAGCCGGAATCTACAATCCGCCTCCCGTTCCCGTCCCGGCGGGTCAGCCGGCGACTCTGCCGCAACTCGCCCAGACTATCGCGGCCGGAGCGGTCTCGGTCCAGGACATCATCGCCCCGCCCTCCATTGATGTCGATTTTAATCACCTCAAGATCGGGGAGACCTTTGTCCGGACGATCTTTGTTTCCGGATACCCCCGCTTCGTCGGCGCCAACTGGCTCTCGCCGTTGATCAACTTTAATCACACCCTCACTCTTTCGATGTTCTACTACCCGGTCGAGTCGCGGGGAGTTCTCGACGACCTCCGCCGCAAGATCGCCGAGATGGAGGCCACCGTCAAAGAGAACGAAAAGGGGGGACGAGTCGCCGACCCCACGGTGGAGGCTGCCCTCGAGGACGCTCGCTCCCTCCAGGAACAGCTGGTGAAGGGCACCGAACGCTTCTTCCAGTTCTCCTTCTATATCACCATCAGCGCCGAGTCAATCGAGGAGCTGGACGCGGTCACCAAGAAGGTGGAATCAACCCTCGGCTCTCTGCTGCTGCTCTCCAAGCACGCCACCCTCCGGATGGAGGAGGCCTTCCAATCCACCATCCCCACCTGCCTGGACAAGCTGAAGATCATGCGGAACATGGACACCACCTCCATCGCGACCACCTTCCCGTTGACCTCTTCGGAGCTGACGGCCAACGAGGGAATTCTCTACGGCATCAATGAACACAACGGCTCGCTCATCATCTTCGACCGCTTCTCGCTGGAGAACGCCAACACCGTGGTTTTCGCCAAGTCCGGCGCCGGCAAATCCTACATGGTCAAGCTGGAGGCGATCCGCTCCCTGATGTTCGGCACCGAGGTGATGGTCATCGACCCGGAGAAAGAGTATGAACAACTCTGCCGGAGCATTGGCGGTGACTTCATCACCTTCTCACCGTCCTCACCGTCCAAGATCAATCCTTTCGATATGTCGGGAACCTACGAAGAAGGGGAGAACGAACTGGCGCTGAAGGTCCTCTCCCTGCACACTCTCTTCAAGGTCATCATGGGCCAGCTCGCCCCTTCCGAGGACGCTCTGGTTGACCGGGCCCTCTTGGAAACCTACGCCGGCAAAGGAATTACCCAAGACCCGACGACGCACCAAAATCCCGCTCCGGTGATGGCGGATATTTACGAGGTGTTGAAGAGAAGTCCCGGCGGC
>Ga0209431_10000820_pt1 | contig 25841 bp, 32 predicted proteins | sample RifCSP13_3_FD_184021 | JGI IMG/M metagenome (GOLD analysis project Ga0209431, IMG submission 184021) | Soil microbial communities from Rifle, Colorado - Rifle CSP2_sed 13_3 (SPAdes) (version 2) | ecosystem: Environmental > Terrestrial > Deep subsurface > Rock core/Sediment | place: Rifle...
ATAAAAAATTGGTTTTGCTCCTTCGTTTAATATTCTTTTCTTTATATCATCTCTTTGAGATTTAACCCAAAAACCCTCATCTATTATTACATCTTTACCAGCTCTTAAAATTTTGAAAGCAATATCTCTTGCTAATTCAGTTATATTTTTATCGAATACTTCAAAGTTTTTGTCTGACGTTATTTTATTTCCGAATATTTTAATAACCCATTCATCTTTGGTTACCCTGATTGCCCCTGTTTGCTTTTCAAGTCTTCTAGCGAAAGTCGTTTTACCTGCTCCGATAAATCCGCAAATAACGTAAGCGACAGATTGTCTTTTACTCATGAAAATTATTATAACAAATGGGGGTAGTTAAATATCTAGACAGTTGTGAAGCTCTAAAAAAATACCTTGCTCTCTTTGATAGACAACGTTCGAACTTATTTTATAGACAATAATTCTTCATCTGCTATAAGTTTCCAGAACTAACTTCTTATTTAACTGAGTTCGTTGTACCGTCTAAAATGTTGTGATACTCAGTAATTCGCAGATAATATCCAAAAGGGTCTTCAATCCTGAAGTCCCACAGACCCCACGCTTGTTTTTGAAGTTTATCAGCTATCTTGGCAAATGATTTAGCTTCTTCGTAAAGTTTCTTGACGTCCTTAACCATTATCACAATTTCAACACCATACCCTCTTTTCGTATCTTTGGGGAATCTTTTGAACCAACTTTGGTTATAAACTTGTTCATTACCAGGCCAGAAACATAAAATATTATCATCAAGTTTTATTATCAAATAACCTTTTTTGGCCTCTGGTTTTCTTTCCCAAATAACCTTAAAACCAAGCTTCCCGTAAAAATCTTTTACTTTTTCAAAATTGTTTACATGCAATTCAAGAAGAATGTTGTTTTGTGCGGGTTTTACCATATTTGTATTTTATCAAAATTTGAACTTAGAAAGTAGTTTAGGATTGAAGCCAAACGTCACAAGATCGAGCCTGAACTATCTCTAATTCAAGGAACGACTAAATCATGTTGAAGTATTCTTGACACTTGGGAAATTACAAATTCCGTTGATTCGACTTTTCCTTCTTTGTAAAGAGTCTGGGCTTCGTGTACATCTATCCACTTAACTTTTTCGACTTCATCTTTTTGTATTACGAATTCTGTTTCAGTTTTATCGACTATTGCGTAATATAAATAAATCAACTCGGTTTGTTTTTCATTTCCTCGAACATATTTTTCCACGAAGTTAATATCAACGTTTTCTAAACCAAGTTCTTCTTTAAGTTCCCTTTGAAGAGTAATGTCTGGCTTTTCTCCCGTTGGAACATGTCCGCCGCACGACATATCCCAAGCTCCAGGACCTTCAAGTTTCTTCAAAGAACGTAGTTGCCATAATATCTGTCCTTTATTATTGAAAATCCAACAGTGTGATACTTGGTGAATAAGTTTTGGGTTACTATGACACTCAGCTCTAGAAGCTTGACCAATCACTTTTCCTTTTTCATCAACGATATCAAGTATTTCTGATGGTGACATTCTGTCAGTATTTTAACAGTTATGAAGCTTTAAAGAAACGAAAATAATAGGCTGACGCAACTGATTTTTCGTTAAAATATTATACAAAAACTCGTTTCATTTTATATCATATTATAATTTGCCAATTTAACCTCATTTCAATACTAATTAAATACCTATTATGTACTCTTAAAAACGCGGAATTTTGAGTAAAAGGAGTAAATTTAATCTTCTTTTGAAATTAAGATACTGAGTCGAGTCTTTCATGCATGAGGGAGTGAAAAAAAGTACGCCCCTGTTCGTAAAATCTATCCCGAAGTTCTGATTTTCACTATCGTAGTCTCTTCTTTTATGGAGAGAAAAATGAAAAGATGTAGCTACTTATTCATGCGTGCACGAATACAGAAATTAATCATCTTTACGGATGAAATCTTTTGTCTCTTTATATGATTTGTAATAGTAATATAGAAGTAATAACCAAAGAAAGCCCGCTCCGCCGGCTATCATGTTTACCACTACGAATAAAACTGTATAGATCAACATTCCTTTAGAGATTTTTAAAGTGTATTTTAAATTATCAACCCCTGACCTTTTTAGTTTCTGTCCGAAATAGAAGAAGGGAATAAGGAAAGGGGACATGATGGCGGTACCAATTAACCACTCCAGGAGTGGAACAGCTTCGCACACCTGGGATTTGTTACATGTGCTCCTCTAGGTCTATTTTTGGTAGCTCTTTAAACAATCCTGTTAATTTCAGTTCTTTTACCCATTTATTGAGGTAAACTTTATCTAAATTTTTTCTTTGAACTTGATAGACAAACGCGGCGTCGATTAAGTGTTTTTCTAATTTTGATTTTTTATACCAATCAAGTTTTTTAAGAATTGTGTCTTCGGCAGTTGTGATCCACATTATCTGATTAAACAGCTTAATCTTCTTTCTTCTGGCAAATCTTTGTTTGTCAAACAAATCGTCTTTAAGAAGCCAGAAATCAATCTTTAAAGTCGTAGGAAGGTGAATAATATTAAACATGTCTTTTTTATGTATTGCTTCTTTTATCGGGTCTGCTTGTATTAAAAACTCAGGAGACAGTTCCTTAAAAGCTTTCTCAATTCTTGATAAATCCTTTTTTCCTAATTCGACAACGAGATCGATATCGTGTGACGCTCGCGGCCTTGCATAATAAATCACACTCCAGGCGCCAGTTAGCATATATGGAAAATTGTTTTTATTTAATAAAGAGGCTATCGATAAAAGAAGATGTTCTTGGCTAGTTTGAGTCATTAGATTTTAACTTAGTTTGAATTAAGCCTTGCTTATTAACATCTCTAACGAGTTTAGACAACTGCATTGCTATCCTTACTTTTTTATCCCCCGACATTTTTAGATATTGTTTCAATAAAAAGGAAGCCACTTTTTTCATGGCTCCTCGGGTAGGATTCGAACCTACGACCTTGTCCTTAACAGGGACCCGCTCTACCGCTGAGCTACCGAGGAATAAATTGTACAGGCTATTATAGCAGGGAGATTGAGGCGAATCTAGACTTTTGAGGTCGCTTAAAAAAAATTATTTATTATTTTCAGAACTTTTTCCTGGGTTTGTTCCTCCAACCCCCGCTTGCGACCTGAATTGACTTCTTTTTCAAAAAGGACAAAACTGGCAATGCTTAGCATATTTACTATTGAAAACAATATGACTATAGAAGTTGCCAATTTCATACTCCACTTTTGTTTTATAAGTTTTAGTGCGAAAGCAAGAAGTATTGTAAAAAGGGGTAGAGTCGAAATGTACATCCTGCCTCCGTAGGCGGCGGCTTCCCAACCCCCCTGGAACGTGATTAATATATACTGCAAAATGAAAAAAGTAGCGAACACCCACAAAACCAATTTCTCCTTTTGAATTAATTGTTTTAATCCGAAAAGGCTTAATAAAATAATTGGTGTGCGAAAGAACAATCCGTTGGTAAAATGAAATAGACTTCCGAATTTTAACCATTCGTTTTTTCCGAAAGCCGTATAAGTTTCGGGTAGGGGATAACCGTAAAGATACAGCCAAAGAAATCCCAGAGGGAGGGTTAATATTAACCAAATAAAAAATATTACTGGTAATTTTACCCGCAAGTCTTTATGCAAATAAAAATAAATAAAGGTCGGTATAAGGAGAAGTGTTTCCTGAATTCGGACAAGTGTCGCCAAACCGATACTTATTCCGATTAAAAGTGCGGATTTAAGATCTATTGGCTTTACCAAAATCAGGTAGAGAGTCAAAGATGAAAAAAAGAAGGAGACAAAATGGGAGTTTAATATATCATAGCTTCCGTAATAAAGAAGAGGAGTTGCGAAAAAAATTCCTAGAGTTGCTATAAGAGCGATCTTCCTATCCTTTATAAGTTTGTAAACAATTTGTTTATTTAAATAAAGAGCAAAGGTTGTTAACAGAATTGACCAAAGCCCAACTATTATTTGATAAGTATTGGCATAACCGGTCCGGGGAAAATTAAAAATTGCTGAAATTGCATCTGCGGAGACAAACGCAGGAAACCAGACAATTGCCGTTCCCGGAGGGTGGGGATTATCGGTTTTCCCGATTGAAGTGTATCTTGTTTTCTGGATCTCAGGGGCTTTCTCTGGGTTATAACTATTATTGTTTTCGGGATTATAGACGTGGCGATACTCGTTTTGGAAGTCGATATCGTGATCAAAATAAATACTTGGTAAATACGCCCAATAGTCTATTCCATCGCCGTATATTGCCTGACCGGAAAATAAAAAGTGCCCCAGGAAAATTATTGAAGCGAAAATAAAAAGTAGGGTATATTTTTTCGGCATATGTAGCGGATTGGATTATGCTACAATTTTTGGGTGCAGAAAGCTATTTATTACTGTTATAAAAACTTCAGGGTAGTTAAACCCCACTGGTCGAAATTTAGAGTTTCCTACTATTGTATCCTTTCGTTTTACGCTTTTGCCAAACAACGTTTTGATTCAATACTCTTTTTGACCAGCGGCAAAGTCAGACACAAAACAGGAGTGATAAATAAAGAAATTGTTGAAGAAATTTATAAAAAGAAAGGGGCAATATTTATTTCGATTCATGCCGGTTCGTATCCGGTATTGGGAAAGATTTATAACGATCATTTCTCGGACCGAAAGCTTATAGTCCCATTTTATAACCACAACAGGCTTTCAATATTTGATTTTTTCAGAAACCGATTTAAAAAATACGGCATAGAGGTTGTAAGTTTGGGAGGATCAATGAAAGATATACGCCCGGTTTTATTAAGGGGCGGTTCAGTTGTTCTTTTCTTAGATGCGGAACTGCCGGTTAGACATACCGAGAAAGTAACTATGTTTAATAAAAGAATTGAACTTTCGACGGGAGCTTTATGGTTGGCAAGGAAATATGACCTAGCTATTATTCCTGTATGCATTAATAAGAAGAATGGAAGATTAAACGCCCACTTTTACGAACAAATAGAGTATAAAAACAAGGGTGACGCGCCGGTGATGCAGGAAATAGCGAATAAATTGGAAAAGATGGTATTGAAAAACTTGAAAACGTGGCACGTATACGATCAGTTTTTACTGAGATAAATTAGTCACAGTTACTCCCGACTTGCTCTTTTGTTATGCCGCAGTGTGGGCATTTGGTAATCCCTTTTCCGGAAGGAATCGGTTTTTCGCAGGAAGGACAAGGAAATGATTTATCTAGTGCCGGAAGTACATTGTAAATTAAATTAAACGGAGAATTAATACTCCCCCCCTCTGTTTCAAAAGAAGCCAAAGCTAGGACATTTGAGATTCCACAGGGTCCTTTGTGTAGAATTTTGAATCCTTGGTTGATAAATCTTTGCTCTAATTTTGCGCCTAAAACTACATGCCGGCGGTCACTTTCTGCAGATTGAAGTTCGGAGAATAATTGGGCGAGTTCTTTTGCGGCCAGTTCTATTAGTTTATTTTTTTCTTCGATATGAACTCCTTGACGTATTTTCTCCCAGATTTGAGGAGGCTCAATAAGATTTTGCAATAAATCTATCCATGAGGGAAAGTAAGGTTCTGGAGAAAATGTAATTGGTGTTTCCCGCAGGTTCGCTTCGCCTGAAATGTTTAAGTCAGTTTGACAAGAAAAAGCACTGATTTGTTCTGCAATTGTCAGGCAATCACTTAGATTTTGATTGCCGCAAACGGCATGAAGAGATATTTTTTTTCTTCCCTCATTTCGCTGCATATCGTAGACGATAAAACGTGACTCCTTTTGGTCGGGGTAGGGTGGGCTGATCCAGATTGCGTGACCTTCATCATTAGTTTTTGCCCAGTCGTTTAATTTGTCTATCGCTTTTGCTTCTAATTCGTCAGTTGCGGATTTGATTTCAAGAGTATTTTTGAGTTTTCCGAATACAGGATGGAATAAGTCGTTTTCGTCGTCCAAAAAAAGCTCGGTGTAATTTATTCGGTCTTCCAATGCACCGTCTTTTTGTTCGACCATGAAGCTTGCGGTATTTTCTATACCTTGCTCGGGAGAGTTCCAATATCTTGTATCGAGAGCTATTCTTTCTGCCATATTTCCTGCGACGGGATGAGAAAAAAGTTGTTAGTTTTCCGGCTATACGGTAGCGGCACTGTCCGGGAATTCCCGCCTGCATCAGCTATGCTGAAAGCATTGCGGGCAGGTCACCCGGTTCCTTTGACGCATCATTCGATGCATCACCCCGTTGAGTCCGACTCGATGGGGGAACACAACCTCGTGCACTCATTATTATTTAAATAAAATTGCTTTGCAATAATTAATTTGTGATATTATGAAGTTATATGAGAGAAAAACTTCTTCATGAGAAAGCTTCATACTTAAGGGACGCCGTTTTTTCAGCAAGTGACGGGATTGTTACGACGTTTGCTGTTGTGGCCGGGTCGGCGGGAGCCTCACTTGACCCATCGATAGTAGTTATTTTAGGATTTGCAAATCTTTTTGCAGACGGATTTTCAATGTCTGCGGGAACATATTTAGGTGTAAAAAGTGAGATTGAATACGAGAAAGCCGAGGGAGACTCTCATACCGAGAGTGCGACACCATGGAGGCAAGCATTAATAACCTTTATTTCTTTTGATATAGCGGGTTTTTTCCCTCTTATCCCGTATGTTTTCAATATTGAAAACAAGTTTGCCCTTTCAATATTTGTGGTTGGCTTTTTACTTTTTGTGGTAGGTACCTTAAGAGGTAGATATACAAAAAAGGGAGTAATAAGAAGCGGTTTGGAAACCCTTTTTGTAGGAGGGTTTGCTGCAATAGTTGCCTATCTTTCTGGTTTTGTTATTAGGAATTATATAGTTTAAAAAGTTTTCCAGTTTGTAGGGGGGTGATAGAGATGCAAAAGAAGGATATGAAGATTGTTTCGCAGGTTTTAATGGCAGGTGCACTTCTTGCTATCGTACTTGCGGGAGTAGGTTATTTTGGTACTGACATCTGGCTAGCTTCAACCCAATGGCTTTTGGTCGCTGCGGTACTTGCTATGTTTGGAGTTTATACAAAGATGAGTTCTTAAGAATTATTGCTGCGGATATTATGCGGTAATTATGCGGAATATATTTGCAGCTTATGATTTGTAGAAATAAGTGTGTATTAAACGATATAAATTTTGAGTTGAAAACTCAGCGGGATTGACACATAGTAACTTATTTGTTAATCTATCGCCAATGAATAAAAGGGATATAGTAGTTGGGGGAATAATCTTGGTATTATTGGCAGGTGTCGTATTTTGGAGACAAAGAATTGCTTCACGAGGAGAAGAAACGAAAGTTCCGGAAACCCTTTCCGTCGAAGACGCAATAGAAGATAAATTTAATCTTCAGATTCCCGAAGATGTAGACAAGGCCGAGTTAAAAGACACATCAGGAGGGACGGCAAGCGCGATAGCAACCAGAAAATTTGAAAATAATAAATTTGAGTTGAGTATTCTTGCGGATATGCCTGATCCGTCGACAGGTAAATTTTATCAGGCTTGGCTTACAAAGGGGGAAAGAGACAGTGAAGAATTCTCACAAGTTTCTTTGGGAAGATTAATTTTGGCTAAGGGAGGTTGGATGCTCAATTATAGCGGAGATAAAGATTATAGCGATCACGCAAAGGTTATAGTTTCCTCAGAGGGTGTTTCCGACGCTACTCCCGAGCAAATAATATTGGAAGGCTCCTTTTAGGTTAGTAGGATATTTTATACTTCACATTTAATTTCTTTAAAGCTATTTTTATGATATCTTAATATCAGCATTTGTTTTATATATGCAGAGGTTAACCATAATATTCATCTTATTCCTAATATTAACTTTATCTTCGTATAAAGCTGCAAGCGCGAGTGTTTTGGTCATAAAAGAAAGTGGAGAAATAGTATTTAATGTATTATCCGAAGATACCTCAATAGAAATTCCCAGGCACTCTTTTTTGGAAATTAAAGACGTTGCCAACGCCAAACCCGATAAAGACTCAAAAGTATCCCTGGAGAAAAATGAAGAAGGCAAGATCAGCCTTATAGTTTTATCCGATAATCAAAAAAGAGAGATGGATGTGAGTCAAATAAAAGACGGGCTAATAGAAATCGAAGAACGGGCGGCGACTCAGAAGCTGCAAGTAGGAATTGAAGGAGACAAATTCTTACTAAGCCAAAACAGAATAAAGGCAATTACGGACTTTCCGATAACGATTGACTCGAAATCGGCGGAAATTATTGTAAAGACTCCAAGCGGTAGTAAATATGTTTCGATACTTCCCTCGGTTGCCGCAGATACAATACTCAGAACCAAAGTAATTAATACAATAAATGGAAATAGAGTGAGTATTATTGAGGAAGAAAGAGAACTTCAGTATGAGATTTCCGGGGAAAAAACGATTAACCTATTTAATCTTTATTTTTATACAATTCCTGTACAGACAAGACTCTCGGCCTCAACTGGTGAAATATTAGACATAGAGGCACCTATTTGGTATAAAGTCTTAGGCTTTTTATTTACTTAGAATGAAATGTCCCGGTTAGATAGGCTCTGCTATCTAACCGGGACTCCGTTAAGTGCTCCTAAAAAGAGCTACTTAACTGGAGGAGGTGATAAAGCGTGGAAGAAAATAATCAAACACAAAAAGGTTCACAGTCCGGATTTAAACCGAACTCAAAAAGTTTGTATATTGCCTTAGGCTCAAGTCTGGCAGTTTTACTGTTAATTGGAGGCTGGTTATTATCAAGAAATAAGACGGCGACTCCGAATATATCCGATGAGGAAAATCTGGAGGTAACAACACCGGGATCGGAAGTTGGGAGCGTTGAGGATGGAACTCAGCCTGTCGAAGATTCTCAAGTAATTGACATACAAGTTCAAGGAAGCGAATATTCTTTTAACCCATCAAGTTTAAGCGTAAATGCCGGCCAAAAAGTCAGACTTACTTTTGTAAATAACGGTACTCTTCCTCATAATTTAGCAATTGATGAATTGGGGATTACAACAAAAACGATTTCAGCAGGGGATTCCGACTCGATTGAGTTTACTCCTACCGAAAGCGGCACGTTTACTTTTTACTGCTCGGTAGGAAACCATAAGGCTCAAGGAATGGAAGGTAGCCTACAAGTGCAATGACGTCCTCCCCGCCTTAAAAGGCGGGGTTTCCTTTTAAAAGAGGACGACATATCAGGTGAATAACCAATGCTTTGCATTGTCGATTCATCCCCCGAGTCTGACTCGGGGGTTTTCTCGAAACTGTTATAAAAGCAATCGTGTTATAGAAAGACGGTGATATAAAGGATGCAGATAACTATATATTCGACCACCACTTGTCCTTATTGCAAAATGCTTAAGGATTATTTAAGCGAAAAAAACTTAACTTTTAAGGAAAAACTTGTCGATCAGGATGATATAGCACGGGATGAGATGGCGAGCGTCTCAGGAGGATTTCTGGGCGTGCCGTTTACCTTGGTCATAAAAGAAGACGGTGGCAAAGAAACAATAATAGGATTTGACAAAAACAGAGTAAACGAGGTTTTAGGAATTCAATGACATGATTTTTGTTAATTTTAAAGTTTATAAGGAAGGTACAGGATCCGAAGCAATAAAATTAATTCGAGTCTTGGAAGAAGTGGCCGTTAAAACTCAAATAAAGATTATTCCTGTTGTTCAAGCTGCGGATATAAAAGAAGCGGTCGAGTCGACAAAACTTGAGGTTTGGACACAACATGTCGACCCTGTCGAGTTCGGTGCGTTTACGGGTAATATTATTCCCGAAGCAGTTTTCGAAGATGGAGCAATTGGCACTTTTCTTAATCATTCCGAACACAAATTTGCCGACTTTGATACGTTAGCAAAAGCAAATTCTAAAGCCAAAGAGGTTGGTCTAAAAACTTTGATTTTCGCAGGCGACATAAATGGATTAACAAATGTGCTAAAGCTGTCTCCGGATTATGTTTCTTATGAGCCGCCAGAACTTGTGGGAAGCAAAACCACTTCAGTTGCTCAGGCAAAACCTGAAATTATATCTCAAGCAGTTATTTTGGCCAAAGAAAAAGGAGTTCCCTTGATCGTCGGAGCTGGTATTAAATCGGCCGATGATATCAGAAAAAGCAATGAGTTGGGTGCAAGTGGATTTGCTATAGCCAGCAGTATTGTAACAGCAACTGATCCCGCAAAAGAATTATTGGATCTTTGCGAGGGATACAAGTGAATTCTCAATTTACAATGAATTTATATATTGGTTCGGATCATCGTGGTTTTTATCTGAAGGAAAAGATTGCCGCGTGGTTATTTGATTGGGGATATAAGTTTTTGGATGTCGGTGCAAGCCATTTGGATCCAAAGGACGACTATACTTTGTATGCTCAGGAAGTTGCTTCATTGGTGGCTAAAAGTAAAAATTCAAAAGGGATTCTTCTTTGTGGCAGTGGTGTGGGAGTTGACATTGTTGCAAATAAATTCGACGGAGTAAGAGCTTCAATTGGGAAAACCCCTGACCAGGTTAAGGCCGGAAGGAATGATGACGATATGAATGTTTTGGTCATTGCAGCAGATTATACAAAGGAAGACGAAGCCAAAGATATTTTAAAAGCATTTTTAGAGACAAAATTTTCCTCTAAAAATAAATATAAAAAGAGATTAGAAGATATCAATAGGATTGAGAGGAATAATTAGGGAGTAGTTGAGAAAGCTTTAATTACGAGCGCCGCCACCTCTGGATCTATCCTGCCTTTGTCTCACAATTCTTCTGCCGTCAATTCCTTAATCCGATTTGACACGTGTAGTTTGTACATATAAGATATGTACAATGCGATTTAAGAAGGGAATAATTGAATTCGAATGGGATAAATGGAACCTTGATAAAAGTTACTTGAAACATGGAGTTTTACCTAAAGAAACGGAAGAGGTATTTACGGACGATGAATCAATAGTTCTTCCAGATGTAAAACATTCCCAGAAAGAAGAGCGCTTAATTATAGCAGGTAAGACTCTGGCAAGAGAATATATATTTGTGGTCTTTACTTTACGAGGAAACAAAGCTCGAGTTATTTCGGCAAGGAGGATGCATAAAAGGGAGGTGATGAAGTATGAAAAAATTAAAAAAGATACCAAAGTTTAAAACGGAAGCAGAGGAAAGGGCTTTTTGGCAGAAAGTTGATTCCACCGAATATGTGGATTGGTCAAAAGCAGAGAAATGGATATTTCCGAACCTAAAGCTTACTTCAACACCCATCACTATAAGAATTCCTGACTCATTGCTTGGTAGAGTTAAGATGAGGGCACACCAGAAAGATATACCGTACCAATCTTTAATTAAGCAGTATATCCAGCGTGGGATAAACGAGACTGTTTAAGAAAACAAAGTTTGATAAAAAGAAAAGGGATAAACGAAGGTTGGGGAATATTAAAAAAATTGAGGCTAACAACCGACTTGATCTTGCATACTGCCGATTACTTAATTCATACTACAAATTAATGACTCTTCCAAAACTTACAGATTTAGAAGTAAGCGGTAAAAGGGTAATCGTACGCTTAGATTTGGATGTTGAAGATGATTACACACGGTTGGAATTTGCCGAGGAGACACTTGATTACCTAGTCGCGAAAAGATCGAGGCTAATTATAATCGGTCACAAAGGCCGCCCCGAGGGAGAGAAGTTATCTGAGTTGTCACTCGCGCCTATTGCTGAAGTTTTGGGAGGGGTTGTTGGAGAGAAGGTTAATTTTTTCAGTGATACCGTTGGTTATGAGTCAAAGAAAAGAGCGGATATGCTATCGGAGGGAGAAATATTGCTTTTAGAAAATTTGAGATTTGACCCGGGCGAGGAAAAAAACGACGATGAGTTTTCTAAAAGATTATCCGAATTAGGAGAGGTTTATGTTAACGAAGCTTTTGCCGTTTCCCATAGAGAGCATGCATCAATAGTGGGACTTCCTAAGTTTTTGCCACATGCTGCCGGATTTAGATTTTTAAAGGAAGTTGAGACTTTAGATGGCATTTTAAACGCGCCAAAAAGACCCATTGTTTTGGTCATAGGGGGGCTAAAAAAAGATAAAATTGAGTATATAAATAACTTTAAAAATATCGTTGATAAAATTCTTGTCGGGGGAAGACTTCCATTATTTTTTAACGAGGAAAGTCCGGACAATGACAAGATAATTATGGGTAAATTAATACCCGATAAGGAAGATATCACAATCCACACAATTGAGAAATTTAAGGAGGAAATTGCGAATGCAAAAACGGTAATAGTCGCAGGTGTTCCGGGAAAATATGAGGACATTGGTCACCGTCAGGGAACGCAAGAAGTATTTAAGGCAATTGCCGCATCAAGCGCATTTAAAATTGCAGGCGGCGGAGACGCCGAAGCGGCAATAACCGAGTTTGGATTAAATGATAAATTTGATTGGATTTCAATAGGGGGAGGGGCAATGCTTGAATATCTTACAAAAAGAACTCTTCCCGGAATTGAGGTGCTACTTTAACCATATTAATTTTTTGTTATTTCCGTAACTAGTTTTTGTAAAATCAAAGGTGCTTGCGCATTATATCCCGCCATTTTTTCTAACGGCCCATCGAAGCGTTTTAGTTTTTCTGGACTTCGGATAAGAGTCCGCAGAAGTTTGGTTGCTTTTATCGGATTTTCTTCAACAAATCCCAACTTATATTCTTTAATAATACTTAAATTCCCATCTTCCTGGCCTGAAATATGCGAAATTGCAAAAAAAGGCGTTTTAGTGGTAACCGATTCAAAAAGAAGATTAGGACCCGCCTTACCAATTACTATGTCAGAAGCCTGAAGGTACAGGTGTATATTGGATTTGAACCCATAAACTGTGATTTTCAATTTTGAACCCTTTTCTGCCGCTACTTTTGAGAGAGTTTTTAACGTCGTAAAAAGTCTTTGACTTTCTCCACAAATAAATATTGCGTGCAGGCGTTTGGGCGGATTTATAAGAGCAGGGAAAATTTTAACTATATTATATGCACCGGCACTTCCCCCTATAATTGCGATCGTAAAAGTTTCTGGAGGAAACTTTAATAGTTTTCTAACAGCTTCTTTCTCGTATTTTTTGTGAAAATCTTGTCGTAAGAACCAACCCGACACCACTATTTTTTCGGACGGGATCCCCATCTTATGACAAAGGAATTTAGCCTTTTGATCAAAGACGAAATTGTATGCTTTTTGACTAAGTAACATCTTGTGTATCGTTCTTGGGTCTGCCACTATGTTTATAAATTTTAACTTATTATTAGTTGCCAGAAGTTTTTCTATAATTGAGTTAAACGCGAAATGTGTATTTATAATGATATCTGGTTTTTGTCTTTTGATGTCCGAATAAATTTCTGCTTTATATCTAGATTCTAAATATATTTTTAAAAGTATGCTTAATTTACTGTTTTCCGCTAACTTAAAAGGAAGCTTAAAAAATTTTGGAAAAAGGCGGTAGAAGATTGAATATAATTCTTCGGATTTTTTACCTATTCTTATGAAATTAAGATAAGTTTGAAATCCTTCGTTCTTGTTTATTTCTTGGACAGCTTTCGCTATGCTTAAGTGACCCCATTTTGAGGTTATTATCGAGATTGTTGGTTTTTGCATAAACGAAAGGGTACTGGTACCGATTATGACCTAAAAGTATTTATGTGTTACCTTTTTTTAACATTCTGAAAACTTTACCTATGAGTTTTTCCTTTTCTCTTTTGATGCTTGCTTCGTATTTAAAAATTTTATAAATCAGTTTTTCGATTCTTGAACCTGTATTTTTATCGAGTTCAAAATACATTCCGCCGTCCATGGGGTAGAGATATTTCAATTTTTCTTTTGAAATGTGTATGTTGCTTAGTCTTGCCATTTCGATCTGGGCAGTATTACGTATAGTTTTCAAAACCCCTTCAGTCCGGACTCTCCTAAAAGAACATATGTATTTAGGGTCTTTAACAAAATAAAACTTCATCTTTTTTTTCAGCGCTCTACTTAAAAGATCACTACCTTCATTTACCAGGAGTTTTTCGTTAAACCCTTTAAGCTTAAGGAAACTATTTTTTTTGATACAGAGCATAGCCTCTAAAATACGAGGTTTGTTTGTATTTTTCTGGATATCTATATATATATTTATCAATAATGTTGTAGCTTTATCTCTCTTATTGTTGGTGTCGGGTTCGATCCACGTTGATAGGATGTTCGGCTGGAGCATCTCAAGGCGGAATTTTATTCCCTGTAAAAAATAGAAAGGCAAACGATTGTCTGCATCCATGAACACTAACCAATCTGCGATGGCGTTTTTTGTTCCTAAGTTACGCTGGTATGAAACGTTTTTTTTATCACTTGTTAATATTGTCAGGTTCGTGAACTTATCTTTGAACTCCTCGGCTTTTTTGACTGTTTTATCAACCGATTTTGCATCAACTATAATTACTTCAAAGTCTTTATAAGTTTGATTTTTCAAATCGGAAAGCAGAGTCGGCAAGTATTTTTCTTCGTTTAGGGTTGGGATTACAATCGAGAAAAAAGGAATCGGTTTTACTTCATTTTCTATTACCATATTCTGACTAAGTAAGTATTTTATCACTAATAATTTATTATTGTCTTAGATTGAAGTTTAAGGGTATACTGGGTTTAGTATGGTAAGGGTGGGAATAGAATTTTCCGCAGATAGATATTTGCGGCTTCGCTCTAAAGAAAATTATATGACAGGTTCAATTCATCTTCGAACTTTCAGTTCTCGGTTTTCTTGAAATCTGTCATTAACGTTTTTGGATATATTATAAATATATGATTAAAGTAGGTATAAATGGGTTTGGACGTATTGGGAGGATAGCTTTCAGGATTTGGGCTTTAAAACATACTAACGAAATGGAAATTGGGGCGATCAACACTTCGGGAAGTATGAATGTTGACGGTTGGACACATTTGGTTAACTTCGATACGATGTATCGAAGGTTCGAGTTAAAAGTTCAAAGTGAAAAGGTTAAAGAAGCAAAAGACGTTAGTGATGACGATCCATTAATCGGTTATTTATTGATAGGCGAGAAGAATATCAAGATTCCGGTTTTGGCACAAAGAGATCCGGCTAAAATTCCCTGGGGGAAATACGGAGTTGACGTAGTTGTCGAGTCAACCGGGGCTTTTACAAAAGAAGAAGACGCCAAGAAACATGCGCTAGGGGGAGCAAAGAGGGTAGTGTTATCTGCCCCCAGTAAAGGAGGTAATGTCGGCACATTTGTTTTGGGCGTTAATGATCCTTCGACAAGTTCAGGGCAGGGACAAAAGGAGGCAGTAGTGATTTCAAATGCAAGTTGCACTACAAACTGCGTTGCGCCGGTTGCAGCTGTTATTCATTCAGCATTCGGTATAGAAAAGGCACTTCTTACTACTGTTCATAGCTATACTGACGATCAAAACCTGCAGGATAATTCGCACAAAGACATGCGACGCGCCCGCGCTGCGGCCGAAAATATTATTCCTGCTTCAACCGGTGCTGCTGTCGCAACTACTGAAACAATACCCGAACTTAAAGGATTATTTGACGGTATGGCTTTACGGGTTCCAACCGCAACCGGGTCAATCTCAGACTTTACTTTTCTATTAAAACAGAACGTGACGGTAGAAGAAGTTAATAATGCATTAAAAAAAGCCGCAGAAGAAAATGCTTTATATAAAGGAATTTTAGCAGTTACCAATGAACCTCTTGTTTCTTCGGACATTATCGGAAGAAGCGAATCAGCAATTGTTGATTTGGCGTTAACTCAAGTTGTTGCAGGAAACCTGGTTAAGGTTTTCGCCTGGTATGATAACGAGTGGGGTTATGCGAATAGATTGGTCGAGCAGGTGATTCGAGTAGGACAAAGATTGGATAATAATAAGGCACCGTCTGATCCAATTACACTATCTTTCAAAAATGAATAACGACTTGCCTCCTAAGGGTAGAAACGACGGACACATCTTTGATTATTCCAAAATTACTGATCAGATTTATATAGGCTCTGATTTATGTAAGGGGGGAGTATGTTTAATTCACGGAGAGGAATTTAGAAAGCTTGGTATTAGCGTAGAATTGAATCTTAGCCGGGAAAATAATGAACTTCCACCAAAAGACATTGAAACCTACTTATGGATTCCGGTTACCGACGGGTATACCCCAAGCCAAGAACAATTACAAATGGGAACTTCCCTTATGAATACTGCGATTAGTGCGGGTAAAAACGTCTTTGTTCATTGTAAAAACGGCCACGCAAGAAGCCCGACACTGGTTGTCGCATATCTTGTAAAATATAATGGTATGAGTTTAGAAGATGCACTGAGGTTAATTACGGAGAAGCGATCCGAAACTCATATCGAAGACAATCAAAGGAAGGCTTTGGAAGAATTTGTTAAATCATGATTCAAATCATTCCTTCAATCCTGACAAATGATCCCGACGAGCTTATGGAGTTAATTAAGAAATGCGAGGGATTAGTTGAGCGCGTCTCGATAGATATTATTGACGGGAAGTTTGCGAATAATAAAACGATTGACCCGAGTATCTTGTCTGATATTGATACCGCCTTAAAAATTGATTACCAACTGATGGTCATTGAACCTGTTAGTTGGATCGAACGCAGTGTAAGGGGTCAAGCCGATAGAATAATCGGTCATATTGAGAAAATGAGTAGTCAGATTGAGTTTGTCGGTAGAGTTCAGGAGGTTGGAGCGTCAGTCGGGCTTGCGTTGGACCTGGAGACCACAGTCGAGAAGCTTGATCCGACGATTCTTACAAACTTAGATGTAGTTTTGGTAATGAGCGTTCTAGCTGGTTTTGGAGGACGGAAGTTTGACGAGAGAGTTCTTGATAAAATTAAAAGGTTGGATGAAATCAGATCTCGTGACGCAACGCCTTTTAAAATACAGGACGATGGAGGCATAACAATTGACAAAATCGACGATGTACGATTGGTTGGTGTTGACGAGGTATCAATCGGCAGACGGTTATTTGAGGGAGATTTGAGAGAAAATATTGAGAAGTTTTCAAAAGCAGCGCACAATATAAAGTGATTTAGAGATTAAGATACTAAGTTATTAAGTAAAAATACGTATAATATCCTAATATCGAATCACTTAATATCTAAAATTTATGGACAAACACTTACCTAAACCCCTGATTAAAAACATAGGTTTTTTTGGAGACTCGCAGGTTCCAAAAAGTAATCCCGTCTATGCGGAGGCTTATGAAATTGCAAAACTTTTGGCCGAGGAAGGCTTTACCATTGTAGATGGTGGAGGACCTGGTGTAATGGACGCGGCGACAAAGGGGGCAGAAGCTGGGGGTGGAGAAACAATTGCAGTGACATTTTATCCTAAAGACGCGCCCGGTTTTGAAGGGAGATATGTAGGTAATATAGTCGATATAGAAATAAAAACAACAAATTATATTGAGCGCATGTTTAAGCTTCTCGAGCACTCGGACGTTTTTATTATATTTAAAGGGGGTTCGGGAACGATTAGTGAACTTGGAACTGCTTGGGTTTTAGCAAAACTCTATTACGGCCATCATAAGCCCTTTATTTTATTCGGAAGTTTTTGGCGCCCGATAATAAAAGCAATAAAGGAAAATATGCTCATAGATGGTGTTGAAATGGAAGTATTCAAAATTGTAGAAAAAAAGGAAGATATTATTCCGACGATAAAAATTTTTGAAGAAGATCTGATGAAGATTAAACACGATCACACAAATAATCATATTGAGAAAGCATTCATGAAATGAAAGCTCTCATAATTATAATTATAGCTATATTGTTATCGGTTATTTTTTATTTATCTGTAATAGGCATTAAAGAGTGCGGTGGCTTTGCCGGCAGAACTTGTCCAAAAGGTTTTTCGTGCAGAGTAACCGAGTCGTATCCTGATGCATTAGGAAGATGTGTATTTAATCCTCTGGTAAAATGACCCCTAAAGAACTTAATAATAAAGCCAACGAAATAAGGCAAGATATTATAAAGATGCTTCTAACGGCAGGGAGTGGACATTCTGCGGGACCTTTGGGGATGGCAGACGTTTTTACGGCATTATATTTTGAAATATTAAACCACGATCCAAAAAATCCCGAATGGGAGGGAAGAGACAGACTTTTTTTGTCTAACGGTCATATTTGTCCGGTCAGATATGCCGCGATGGCGCACGCTGGATATTTTCCGATAGACGAATTGACGACCCTTCGGAAGTTGGGAAGTAGACTTCAAGGACATCCGGAGCGGGAAAGACTTCCCGGAATTGAAACGACTTCCGGTCCCTTAGGTTCAGGTTTAGCACAGGCGGCAGGATATGCTTATGCAGCTCGAATGGATCAGAAAAATTTCAGAGTGTATTGTATTACTTCTGACGCAGAACACCAGGAAGGAAATCATTGGGAGGCAGTTAATTTTGCGGCAAAATATAATCTTTCGAACTTAACCGCGTTTGTCGACCGCAATAATATCCAGATAGACGGTTATACAGAGGACGTTATGCCACTTGAGCCATTAAAAGCAAAATACGAGGCTTTTAATTGGTCGGTAATCGAGGTCGACGGACATAATATTGAGGCAATAATTGATGCCGCTAATATGGCAAAAGCAATTCACGAAAACCCGACAGTAATAATTTGTCGGACAATTCCGGGGAAGGGTGTTGAATTTATGGAAAATCTGCCCGAATGGCACGGCAAACCACCGAATGTAGGAGAGGCAATAGAAGCACTGGCAGATTTAAGAACGCTTAGCGGAAAAATAAAATCAGAACATGAATAGGACAGATAACACAGACTGGCTAATAATGCCCTATAATTTATCCACTTATCTCTACCGAATTAATGTATGAATGAAATAAGTGAATTTTCGAAATCAGGAAGGCCGGAATTCTCTCGAGTGATCTTAGGCAATTCGATAAGAGAGTTCGGTATGGTTGGAGGAGAGGGCAGAAAAGCAATTGTAAGTGTTGACGTTGTTGGTTCCGAGGGTCGAATGAGAAATGTAGGCAATTTTTTAATTAAAGAGATTTCTTCATCTAAACTCAACCCAACAGGTGCTGGTTTGGAGGGACTTGCTGAGAAAATAGAAGAAAGGTATTTCCTTTTAAAAGCTGAGTTTTTAGCATCCAAAAAGAAGGGAGCTATGGGTTATGTTCCCTTACCTCCTACATTAAGAAGGCAGGACAATAAAATACTGATGACAGACATGAGAAATAATGGAAGCAACCTGGTAATAGATTTCAACAGTTTTAAGGAGAATGAAGGTGTACGTGTTAAAAACCGTGAAGAAATTGATGGTGAGTTGGAGGCTGCAAGTGAGGCTGCACTTAGGGCAGGAATTATCTTAGGTATTGATGCTTACGCCATTGTTGTCAGCAAAAAAAGTAAAGAAGGTCAATTATATCTATTAGATATTGGGTTAAACACTTTCAAGGTAGATGAATATAAAGGGGAAAAAACACCAGAAAAAGCAGCTGCGGACCAAATCGAAGGATTTAAAGTATTAATGGGTTTTTATCTCAAAAGATGATTAGTATAAAAGCTAAATTATCAAAAGATATTTTTCAGGAAGACATTGAGAAAGTAGCGACCCGACAAGGTTATGGGGAAGGGTTGGTGGAGGCGGGAAGGAGAGACGAGAGGGTGGTTGCGCTGTGTGCGGATCTGACGGAAAGTACGCGGACCGATCTTTTTAAAAAAGAATTTCCGGATAGATTTATCGAAGTTGGAGTTGCGGAACAGGCAATGGCTACGATCGCTGCTGGAATGGCAAATTACGGAAAAATTCCTTTTATATCAAGCTATGCCGCCTTTTCTCCTGGACGAAATTGGGAACAGATTAGAACAACCATAGCCTTGAATAACGTTCCTGTTAAAATAGGCGGTCATCATACGGGAGTATCAGTCGGTCCTGACGGTGCAACACATCAGATGTTGGAGGATATTGCGCTGATGCGTGCGATGCCGAATATGATTGTGATTGCACCATGTGACGTTCATGAAGCTAAAAAAGCAACTATCGAAGCCGCATTTAATGGTAAACCAACGTATCTTCGATTTGCCCGTGAGAAAACTCCGGTTTTTACGACTAGTGATACTCCTTTCAAGATCGGAAAAGCAGAAATACTTTGGGATTCGATTTCAAATTCTAAATCCGAAACACGAAATCCTAAACAAATTCCAAATCCTAAATTCCAAACTCCAAACTCTGCTGCGATAATTGGTTGTGGACCGCTTGTTTATGAAGCCTTGCTTGCTGCAAAACAACTTGAAGAGGAAGGTGTCGGAGCGATGGTTATAAATTGTCACACAGTTAAGCCGATTGATGAGAAAATTATTATTGAGGCAGCTAAAACATGCGGCGCAATAGTTTCTGTTGAAGAACATCAGATAAACGGAGGATTGGGTTCCGCTGTTGCAGAAGTTGTAGTATCCGGCCTGCCTGCCGGCAGGCAGGTTCCAATGGAATTTGTCGGTATGCCGGACCATTTTGGTGAATCCGGAGAACCTGAAGAACTGTTAGAGAAATACGGTATGAAGGCGCATCATATCGTCGAGGCAGTTAAAAAGTTATTAAAAGGAAGGATTATAAAGATATAAATTCTTCATCTCAACGAAAAGTGGATTTGTTGGGTTGATTTTTACAGAACAACTAGAAACTACTTCTTTACCGTGGCTTGTATAGAATGTATATGTAATCTCCATAGCATCATAAGCAGTTGGGCATACTCCGGTAAATTTGTTTTTATAAATCTCGTTAAAATCAGTTGCGTTAATGATTATGCTTAGTTTGGATGCATCAATTTTACCACCCAATTTATTATCTTTAACGTAAGTACCATTTTTTAATATTATTTCTGAAAAAGTACAAATTCCATTAGGACATAGTCCACCCTGTCCTTCTATCTTAACTAGCGGTGGGTATACCTTTGTATAGGAATAAAAATATAACTTATCAATTAGATGTTTGGTCAATAATCTTTGCCCAAAAAATAATCCCAGAAGTGTTGAAATTAATAAAACCGTAACAAATAAAAAGAAGAGTTTCTTATTTACTGCACGGCCCATAGAAAACTAATTTAATTTTTCAGATTAGAATTTTGTATCTTTAATGTTTTAGTATTCCTCCATCGTTTTATAAGAAGAAAAATTATTAAGATTGGTACCCAGACAACTGCATATACCCCTACCCAGATTGCGTAGGTTGCCACGTCTCGTAAAAATCCTACTAATGAGCGTACCGCCAATTTGAAAATCACTCCCGGACGGAAAGTCTCGCTCGGTGCATAGGGAAGTGCAATTTCATCAGTTGAAAGATAAATGGTTAGTTTGGCCAGTTGTGCATTTTTCTCCAAAGCAGTTTGCTGGCCTTTGAGAGAGTCAATTTGATTTTGATAATTTAGGACCTGCTGTGTTAGGTTTGTAATATCTGTAATTTGAGTAGCAGCATCAAGAATGGTCTCAAGTTTTATCTTTGTTCTTTCAAGCTGTGCGATACGGGTATCGATATCGACGTATTGATCTGTAACGTCTTGTCCGAGTAAATTTTCCGAAACAACTTTTACAGATAGAGAATGGAAGTATTTTAATGCCTCCTCCAAATCTTTCGAGGGAACTCGGACAACAACAGTTGCAGTCGGAGCGTCCTGGGGATTTGATACGTTTGACGAGACCATATAACCATCCTTTTGTTGAGCGTAAGAAACAATTTTATTTCGTACATCGGTAACGTCTTTTACCAGGAGTGATAAGTTAGATTCTTGGACAACAAGTCTGTCTTTTACATCCGACTGAGGAGTATAGTCTTGTTGATATCGTGGTAAAAGGGAAGGATTAGAAATTCCAGGAGCAGATATTCCAGAGGCTCCTCCTGGAGATAAATTTATTCCTTCCGAGATTTGGTATTGGCTTTTTGATGTACTGGGTATGTTAAGAGATTTTATATTTACTCCGAAAAATGAATTGAAAAATGTTTTAAATAAAAAATAACCAACTATAAGTAGAAGTACAGCTAAAAGTTTATTCTTCTTAATCCACGAAATGATTGCCATTAAATTCATTATGAGTTTAGTAGATAAGTTGTGTCAACAAGATTATTAGTATTTTGATAAGCAGGATTTCAGCTCTTCTGTTTGAGTCCAGGCGCATTCGCCAGCCTCTTGACGCTCGCATTTGGCGCTTTTAAAGCATTCATATTTGGGGTCATAAATACATATTGATGTAGCCGGTTCAGTATTTGCATCTTGGCAAATTTCGTTATTGCAACCGCTAATTATACAACCGACAGAAGGTTCTAAAGGAGGCGTACCCTTTTGTTTACCCGATTGATAGGCAATAAAGAAAGAGCTACCAAATACAAAAAGCATAAGGATTAAAGTTACAAAAAAGGAGGCATATTTATGACTAAAAACTCCTTGAACAAGCGAAACTTGTTTCTTCTGAGAAACATCGTGGTCAACTTCCTCTTTTATTCTGATTTTGGAATTTGTTGTCATCGTCTCAATTATTGATCAAAACTGCGAAACTTTCAAATTTCTAATACATAAGTAAATACCGAAGTATGAGTAGCATATTAATACAAGATAATATAAGAATCGTTGCCAAAGTAATTTTTAAACCCATTTTTTCGGTTGATAGCTTGACAATCGATGCTAATCCGAAGGAAAGAAGCGGGTAGGTTGTTATTAGCATTCTAATACCAAATGAGCCCCCCTGAGTGTAATCTCTCCAGGAAGAAACAAGAATCAGTTGGATAATAAAGTAAGTTAGTGAGTAGAACGCGATCTTTCGGCCGCGTTTAACGAATAAAACTAAACCTATTAATGCAAATAAAATGAGGGGAGTAATTGTAAAAAGTCCGTTTTGAAAGTTTACTAATACATGCAAAAGTCGAGAAATTGTGAAGATAAAGCCGTAATCTAAATATGGGCTTCTCCAAATTGTCCCATAAAAAAACTTCCAAAACAAAAGTTGCGGTGCGAATCCCAGTATAATTCCGGCGGTAAGCGAAATTAAAGCTCTTATCTTCCTTTCCGAAAACATTTTTATTAAAGGAAGTAGTACTAATCCCAAATCCTGAGTACGGACGAGTCCTGCAATGCCAACGAGCAGCCCCAGAAAAAAATAGTTTAAAGTGCCGATCGGGAGTGTAATAAAAAGGTAAACAAAAAAGCTTGAAACAAAAAATGCAACTGCGTGGGACGTGATTGGCTCGACCGCTATATAAAAAAGTAAATTTGTGGCTGCGAAGAATGTAAAAGAAGTTAAAAGTGATATTTTTTCAGAAAAATTACGCCTTAGAGTAAGATACATAAAATAAACACCAATTATCCCAAGAAAGATACTATTTACGGCGACTGCAAATTGATGAATTACCCCATAGCCTTCAGAGTTAGTTTTAGATAAAAACACAGAAATTGTTTCCGCAAACCAGTACCCCGGTATCCAAAAAAACGCCGCCCCGGGAGGATAAAAGTTTATAGGAAAGCCTTTTAGGTTTTCGGCCATTTTAAGGCCAAAATGGTTAAATTCATTAGAGAAGTCGACATTTTCATCTTTAACGAGCGAGTGGGTAATCGACCAGTAAAATTGTGCATCGGCAAAAATTGCGTTTTTAGTAATTAGGATATGAGCAACAAATATTGATAAGGAGAAAACAAAAATTAAGAAAAATATTTTTAACCTTAACATAATGCTTGGCGAATCAAAGTAATTATACCCTTCAAAGGAACGGGTTGTTCTTTCAGTTGACGCGTGTTAAATTGGATTTAAACATGGAAAAAGAGAAGTTGATTTCTATTGCGCAAGGTCTGATTACCCAAGGAAAGGGAATACTTGCTGCCGACGAAAGCACAGGTACAATTAAAAAACGTTTCGATAAAATCGGTCTTGAATCTAATCCCGAAAATAACCAGAGATATAGGGATCTACTTTTTACAACACCGGGAATTGAGGAGTTTATAAGCGGAGCGATACTCTTTGATGAAACAATTAGACAGACTTCGAGTGATGGAATCCCTTTCGCAAAGCTTTTACAAGACAGAGGTATTTCCCCCGGAATTAAAGTAGACAAGGGTGCGATAGATTTAGCTAATTTTCCGGGAGAAAAAATAACTGAAGGACTTGATGGATTAAGAGAGCGACTAATAGAATATGCAGGATTGGGTGCAAAATTTACAAAATGGAGGGCTGTGATTACTATCGGAGACGGCCTTCCAAGTAATACGTGCATTTCTTCTAATGCCGAGAGTCTGGCACGTTTTGCAGCCCTGTCTCAAGAAGCGGGGCTTGTGCCGATTGTAGAGCCGGAGGTTCTAATGGACGGAGGACACGATATCAAAAAATGCGAAGAGGTTACATATAAAACTCTTAAAACGGTGTTCATTAAATTAGCTGAGCATAAAATTTTTTTGGAAGGGATGTTTCTGAAGCCAAACATGGTTATATCGGGAAAAGAAAGTCAGGCTAAAGCAGATCCCTCACAAGTAGCCCAATCCACATTGAGGTGTTTCAAAGAAGTCATACCGAAGGAAGTACCAGGGGTGGTATTTTTGTCCGGGGGTCAAACACCGGGAGAAGCTACGGAAAACTTAGATGCCGTAAATAAACTTAGGGGAGTAGACTATAAACTCTCTTTCTCGTTTGGGCGGGCTTTACAAGAACCAGTTTTGGAAGTTTGGAGAGGAGAGGATGTTAATATTAAAGTGGCTCAAGACGCCTTTTATAAACGAGCGAGGTTAAATTCATTGGCTGTCAAAGGAATATATTCAAAAGAGGAAGAAAAATGAACGAAAAATTCGATTTACTAACGGTCGGGGACGTATCGATGGACGTTTTTATTTCTCCAACCGAGTCCGATTCTTTATGCATGTTAAATGATAAAGAGTCTTTTATTTGTTTTACCTATGGGGACAAAATTCCTGTAAAATCTATCGAGTATTCCGTCGGCGGAAATGCTGCAAATAATTCCGTCGGAGCAACACGTTTGGGAGTAAATACGGCCTTAGTTACCACGCTCGGTGGTGACAATACAGGTAACCAGATAGTAGAAAAGCTCGAAAAAGAGGGAGTAAATATGTCGTTTGTGGTCCAACAACCTACAGCCGCATCAAATTATTCGACGGTCATTAATTATTCAGGAGAAAGAACTATTTTTACATATCACGCTCCGCGTTCCTACGAATTTCCTGTTCACTTGCCTGAAACTTTGTGGACTTATTTAACTTCCATGGGAGAAAGTTTCCAACCTTTTTACAACCATTTTGTCGATTGGGTAAAAAAGAATCCTTCAATTAAGCTTGCATTCAATCCCGGAAGCAGGCAATTAAGAGCCGGTATTTCTGCTATCGATCCTATTTTAAAAGTTACCCATGTAATTTATGTCAATAGACAGGAAGCCGAAAAACTGACGGGAATTGAGGATTCTCGCGGAAAAGACAAGGAGCTATTAAAGGCACTTTCTGCAATTGGTCCTAAAATAGCTATTATTACAGACGGGGGGAATGGGTCGTTTTTGTTTGACAGCGAAAGCGGGATATACCTTAAGTCGGGGGTTCTGCCGATTGACGCATACTCACGCACGGGAGCCGGAGACGCGTTTGGTGCGGGGTGTATTTCTGCTCTAATCAAGGGTAAAACCAACGAAGAAGCACTTCTTTGGGGGACAGTCAACGCCGCTTCCGTAATAGGCTACATAGGTTCGACTAAAGGTCTTTTGAAAGAAAGTGAAATGCCGGAGTGGTTGGAGCGGGCAAAAAGCAGCGGAGTAGGAGTTGTTAAGCTGTAGTTAGTTGGAAATTTATCATTGGTGTAATATAAAACTATGAAGATTTTTGTAAGCAGAAAAATACCAGGAAATGCCTTAGATAAG
>Ga0209431_10000821_pt1 | contig 25838 bp, 35 predicted proteins | sample RifCSP13_3_FD_184021 | JGI IMG/M metagenome (GOLD analysis project Ga0209431, IMG submission 184021) | Soil microbial communities from Rifle, Colorado - Rifle CSP2_sed 13_3 (SPAdes) (version 2) | ecosystem: Environmental > Terrestrial > Deep subsurface > Rock core/Sediment | place: Rifle...
GGGAGCCGTACCGGTCCTACGGCTCGCGCCCTGGCGATGGTCAGGAAGCGTGATTGTTGTGAAACTTAGAAACTCGCTCCTTATCATCGCTATCGTGCTCGGCATGTTGTTTCCGGTGCTCACCCCAGCGCAACCGGCCAGCGCCGACTCGCCCCTGCTTACCGACCTGGTTGCATACTGGACACTCGACGAGGCCAGCGGCACGCGCGCCGATTCTGTTGGCGCGAACGATCTGGCTGACACGGGAGGGGTGGAGCAAGCTACCGGCACGATTGGTCAGGCCGCTAGCTTCCCCTCGGCCACGAAATATCTGAGCATCGCCGATAACGCCGACTTGAGCACCGGCGACGTTGGGTTCACCGTCGCCGGGTGGGTGTACCCGACTAATCTGAGCGGCGCCCAAGCGAAGATGATCGCCAGCAAGTGGAACGCGGCGGAGGAATACACGCTGTATCTTACCAACGGAGGCAGCACCGGCAACGCGGTGTTTCACTATGGCGCGACTGCCGTGACGGGCGGGGCGGTAAGCCTGGACGCCTGGTATTTCGTGGTGGGCTGGTACGACCCCGACCTTGACACGGTGTACGTGCAGGTGAACAACGGCACAGTCGCCGAAACTGCCACTACCGCGCCCAGCGATGGAAGCTCGTCATTCATGCTTGGCTCGCTGGATGGCAGTGTCGGCCAATTTTTCGGGCGGATAGATAGTGTTGGAGTTTGGAAGCGGATGCTCACGAGCGATGAGCGGATGATGCTCTATAACGCGGGCGTGGGTTGCGCTTACCCGTTTGGTGATTGCGAAGCGCCGGTTCAAGACGATCTGAGCTGGATTGAGGACGGCAATTTTGTTGAGGACATGAACAATCAGGAGCCGTGGAGTTGGTTCAATGCTTGGCAACGGGAAAGCGGCGTGCGCGGCGGGGCAAGGGCTTTTTGCGGTGAGACTATGGCAGAGGTTCGTCCGAACTACGAAGAGCACTACACGTCTGATACCGACCTCTGGCCCGCGTGGAAGCCTGTTTCGTCATTGAACCAGCGTTTTTACTGGCCGGGCGGCACTGGCTATTTTCAGGCGCGCATCATGCCTGCCAGTTTACTTGGCGCAAGTGTCAGAGTCACAATCGTAAAAGTTGAAAACATCTATGGCCCGCCGCTTTGGTGGACGCCAATCAGTGGCTTTATCATTCAACTTGGCAATATCACAACCTGGAACACCTATAGAGTCAACACGTCGCTTTCAGCGGGCTGGTACGACATTGACTTTTACGAAACATCCTACAATGAACAACTCGTAGCCGATTGGCCTGACCCGGAGAGCGATGACAGCGCCGCCTATTTTGTGGATGACGTAACTCTCTCGCTGAACAACTACACTGCGTACTGTAATGACCAATATGGCCCAACGCGGACTCCATTTCCTACCAGCAGTCGCACCCCGACGCCCACCCGAACACTCACCCCAACATCTGGCGCATCGCCAACGCCGAGCGCAACCGGCACCGGCGCGCCGGCCACGTTTGCCAACTGCAATTTCGAGAGTGGTAGCACCGGATGGAACGGGAGCGGATTTAGTGTGCAGTTGGCGGGCGGCCCGGTTGGGCCGCAATACGGCCAAACGACGAGCACACTGTATCAGGTGTTCAACTGGAATGGCGGCTACGCATTTTTCACCTATTGGGTTGGCCCTGGCTCTCAGGGAAGCGTGAGAGTCCGCAACATCGTCAACCAATCCGCAATCACACTATCGACTCACAACAACCCGGCCACGTGGCAACTCAAGCAGGCCGCCGTTAATCTCACATCTGGCCGCTACGCGATAGAGGCCGTCGTCAGCACATCCGTCATCAGCCCGCGCATGAAACTTGACGGCGTGATGGTTGCATCAAACACCTATTCCTATTGTGGCAGTGGCAGTAGCGCTGTCACGCCCACCAGCGGCCCAACGTCCTACGTGACGCCCACGGCCAGCAACACGCTACAGTACACCCGCACCCCCAGCAACACGCCGACCGCAACGCCGAGCCGCACCCCGTTTGCAACCGGCACACCGCAACCCACGAACACGCCGCGCCCCACCGACACACCGCTGCCGACGAACACATCACAAGCGACGAACACGCAAGAGCCGCCAGAGCAGACGGCGACCGCGCAGGGCACCGACGTGCCGACGTTCACGCCGCAACCCACGTTCACGCCTTATCCAACTTACACACCTTATCCCACCGCTACGTTTTACTCTCCACCGCCAGAGCAACCGGAGCCGAATTTTTACGCCGACTGCATCAGGCCGCAGAACGCCGACCCCGGCGCGTGGACTGAGTACACCACCTGCTACGCGCTGTCGTGGTTTGCCTGGAGCGACATCAACACCCACGAGATCACCAACTTCTCTGCGACCGCGCAAGCCAAAGAGCCGTTCGGCACGATTGCCGAAGTTGGTTCAACGATGGGCGACTTCCGCGATCTGTGGGACAGCTACGATTGGGATGACACCGGCCTGGCAGACGAGGAGGCCGACACCGGAGATTTTTCTCAACCGGCAAGCGGCATTCTGTTGGGCGAGCTTGACCTGAACAACACGACCAACGATTACACAATCGTTTGCAACCTGAAACTCGATGATGTGCTGGGGCCAAATGTGACCATCGCGGTTTGTTTCGTGTGGGGGATGCTGAAGGCGGTGGGCTTCCTGTCGTGGCTTCAACTGCTTTGGGATTTGCTGATGGTCTGGTTGCTTATCGTGTACGTGCAAAAGGCGTGGATAGCGAAAGCGACTATGGGGTGAACTATGTTTGACGCAAACATCTGGCATTGGTTGATTGCCGGTCTGCAAGACGTGATGGACATTGTGTTTTTGAACGGAATGCCGTTTCACTACGATTGGGGAATCTCGGCGCTCTTCACTGGCAACATGGTCAAGGGCCTGCTGATGGTCTTCACTTTTGCCGGCACGTTCGTGCGCCTCAGCAGTTTGGCATTGGCCGTTTCCATCGTGCTCCTGATGGAAACGTTCCGGGCGATCTACGCCGCCTATAAGTGGGTGAAAGACCTTATCCCCATTCCCTAACCTATGGCTGACATTGAAGTTTTGGAACCGACCGTTGACCCGCTGGCTTCACCATCGCACCGGCGAAAGCGCAAACCGTGGTTGCCCATCATCGCCTTGTCGGTGCTCATGTTGGCATTAGTCATTTGCGGCGGCATTGGATTTATGCGCGCCCAAGCGGCACAGCCTACAGCTACGCCGACCATCACGCCGGAGGGCCAGCTTCTGGACCCGGGCGCGCGAATGCAGCGGATCGCCTCGCTGACGAGCGCGGCCCTCACTGGCACAGCGACGGCCACGAACACGCCAACCGCAACACTAACGGCGACCGGCGCAAGCGCCACTTCAGCAAGCAACATCATCGGCACGGCTACGCCGTCAACATCGCCCACCCTGGCGATGACGCTGGCCCCGCAGGCCACCCAAACGGCGTGGATTATCTACACGGCCAGGACGCAGGTGGTCTACATCACCCCGCCGCCTCTGCCGGCCATGCCCACCAGCACCGCCCGGCCCACTGACCCGCCACGGCCCACCTACACTCAGCAGGCCACCTACACGCCCTACCCAACCCACACACCACAGGCCACCTACACCAAGCCGGCCACGTATACGCCATATCCCACGTACACAGTGCCGCCCACCACGACGCCTGTGGTGGTGACAGTCGTGGTGACGGCCACTCATACCTACACCGCCACTGCCACCCCCACCGACACAGAGACGGCGACGCCCACCGAAACACCGACCTTGACCGCGACGCCGACTTACACAGAGACGGCGACCGCGACGGCCACCCCCACCGACACAGAGACGCCCACGGAGATTCCGACGCCATGATGACTGAAAGTTTGCTTGAACTGCTTGTAGTCGTTATAGCTTTCGCGCTGATAGCATCTCTTTTTTTGGCGCTCTTGGTTGACCGCAATGAAAGGCGCTAGTCATCTCCTCATCGGCCTCGGGGCCGCCGCCGTTGTGCATCGCATCTATGCGCCATTCGGCGATAGCTGGCAATCGCTGGCCCTGGCCGGGGCCGCCGCCGTTGTGGGCGCGCTGTTGCCCGATGTAGACAGCGATGAATCAATTATTCGCCGCTCGACCGGCACGGCGCGATCCGGTGGTTGCATTGGCAAGCTGGCCTCGTTGGGAATCTCTGCTATCACCGGCGGTCACCGCGTGGGCACGCACACCGCCGTTGCCTGGCTTGTCATCTCCGCTATCGCCTGGGCTGTAGGGCGAGTTGCCAACTCGCCCAATATCGCAATCGCCTTCAGCATCGGTTATCTCTCGCACCTGATTGCCGACGCGATCACCGTCGAAGGCATCCCGCTCTTCTGGCCGCTGGCAAGGCGGCGCGTGTGTCTCCTGCCATCGTTCATCGCCATTCGCACTGGCACGTTTGCGGAATATGCCTTCATGGTTGCGTTTGGTGTGGGAGTTGTAAAGCTATGGCTCTCGTAGATTTTTTCTTTGTGTTCCTCGGCGCGTGCGCGCTGGCTGTATTCATTCTCGGATTGTCGGGAAGGTGGTTGGAACCATGAAATGGTTTTACTTGCTCAGCATGGTGGTGTTGGCTCTTGTTATCAGCGGCTACACATGGACTCAGATACAAGCCGCCGACCCGCGCGCCGTGGCCCGGTTCACCGGCCTGTCATTGGCGTGTGGTCTGTGTTGCGTGTGGCCGCTGACTGTGGGTGCTGGCGGTTGGTGGCTGCGCAAAGCGTTTCACGAGGGATGGCGTCCGTCCCTCGCATCTAAATCTAAGCAGGAGGAGCTATGAAAGTTTTTTTGAGAAAGCGATTCGCGTTGGACATCGTTGATTTTGTCGGCGAGGCTGGAGCCTTGATTCTCGACGTGCTGGTAAAGCTAATCGTTGCCGGACTCGTCGGCGGGGCGCTGGTGAGCTTCGCCCCGCTAGTCTTCAACGCGCCGTCCGTGCTGGGCAACATCTTTGCCGCCTGGTGTGTGGAGCGCGGCGCGTGCGACTTGAACACCAACTTAATCGGTGTGGGCCTGGGCGCGTATATCGTCTTCGTCATCGGTTTGTTGTTGTGGGGCGCGCTGAGTTTCAATCCGCAATCGCTCGATGAAGATGTGTTGGACACTATCAAGAGCGTTGGCGCAAAGGGCATCACAGCGGCGCGGCTCTCGCGGCTCACTGACATTCAGCGCGATGACGTGCAGGGCATTTTACAAAACCTGCTCGATGAGCATGAAATTGTCGCCACATCAGAAACGCCGCCGGTCTATAGGGTGAAGGCGTGAGCGGCCGCTTTTGGGCATGGCAGGATACGATTGCCCGGCGCGATAATGCGCTGATGCAGTTGGCCGTGCTTGCCGTAGCCGCCGTGTTCCTGTGGGTGTGGATCAGGCTGTTGCCGTTGAAGTGGCAAAGCGCGGCGCAAAGAGTGTTTCTCGTGGGCATGGTGTTCGCCTTTTACGGGACTCTGTTCCTCGTTGTGGGGGCAAGGTGATTGACCTCAAAAGCTGCTTACCAAAATTCGAGACGCATGACGATGATGATGCGTGGGAGTTGCACTACCTCGCTTTCGGGCAAGAGGGGGCGATCTACTTTCAGAAATTCGCATTGCATCTCGCGGCGTTGATTGGACTCACTGCCTTAGCCGTCGCTCTGCGCGTGGCCGGGCTTGGGGCAAGCGCCATCTGGTATGACGAGTCGTTTAGCCTGGCAATGGCCCGCCTGCCACTGCTCGACCTGGTGCGAGCGGCCGCGCTCGACTTCAATCCGCCGCTGTGGGAGATGATCGCCTGGGTGAGCACGCGGCTCTTTGGCGATAGCGCGATTGGCTTACGGCTGCCGTCGCTGGTGGCCAGCATCGCCGCTTTTGTCGTGGCGGCCTGCTTGGTGCATGAGCTTGCGCCCGGTCTTGGTGGCTACGTTGGCCTGGTGGCCGTTGCGGTGTTGCCCTATCAGCTTTGGGTTGCGCAGGATGGCCGGGTGTACGCAGTGATGAGCCTGCTCTACCTGACCGGGGCGCGGTTTGCGCTCCGGGGCCGCTGGCTGGGCCTGACTGCGGTGCTGGGTCTGCTGCTGTATTCGCTCTTGCCCGGCGTGGTCTATGCGGCTCCGCTGGTGGTGTTGGCGTTTGTAGCAAACAGAAAGAGCCTCCGCACATTGGCCTTATCTTTGCTATGTGCCGCGTTGTCATTCGTCCCCTGGCTCTCGACGTGGGTGAATGCTGCGAACCGCGATTTTTGGTTAGGCCCGTTCACGTGGGGCGGCTTGCTCACGGCGTTGGCTCGAGCCTTTTTCGTTGACGCGCTTCCATCGGCACTGTGGGGAACGGCCGCTATCGCTATCGTCGGCGGTGTCGCCGGCGCAGTGGTGATCACACTCACGGAGCGGGCGCGCTCATCGCTCACTCTGGCGGTGCTGGCGATCGGGCCGCTTGCTTGCATGGTTGCAATCTCGCAATTCCGCAACGTGGTCTTCTACCGGCCACTGTCGGCGCTCACCATCCCGCTGGTGCTGTGGCTGACCGTGACGTTGACGCGCACGCGCCTCCCCTGGCGATGGTTGAAATACACGGCGGCCACGGTGTGGGGCGTGCTGTTGCTTGCGGGCTTGCTCTCGTGGAGTCCAGCGTCGAAGGGCGGAGATCTGCGCGCCCTCGCCGACCGGATCATGCTCGACGCCATGCGGCCCGGCGACGTGGTGTATCACGCCACCGGCACCAGCGCCTTGCCGTTTGGCGAATACGTGCGAGCGCCAACGTATCTGCTCAACGAGGAGCAGCCACCCGGCCTGCTCTCTCAGCCGATGCAGGATGCGCTCGGCCTGAAGCGGGCCGCGCTCGAAGACGTGCCATATGCGCGGGCGTGGATCGTGTGGGCGCTCGATGACCAGATGACCGACGCGGCGAGAATGCGCATGACGAAGTACATCGAAGGCGGCACGCTCATTGGCACGGTGCGCTATTGGCAGGCCGCGCCGATTCAAGTTTGGTTGGTGGAGCACGTGGACATCGCCGCGAATGGCGATCCTCGAGGCTCGCCAAAAATGGCGAGAGCACCAAAAACACAAGGTGCTAAATGACCTGCACCCCTCACCGCGTTCGTCTCAGCCCTTCCTGGCGCGTCGCCCTCGAGCATCGTCGGCAAAAACGATGGTTGCCGGCGCCGCTCGCCATTTTTGGCGATGGTGCAGTATCGCCGCTTGTGGTGGTATCAGCTGTGGCCCTCGCGCTCCGCCTCGTCAACCTCAGCGGCCCGGCACTGTGGTACGACGAGTCTGGATCGGTGTGGATGGCGTCGCTTCCCTTTCAGGGAATGGTGTCGGCGACCGCGGGCGACACTCACCCGCCGTTGTATCTCACCCTGCTTTGGTTGTGGGGCCGCGCCTTCGGCCTGTCGGAGTTCAGTGCCCGCCTGCCGAGCGTCATCATCGGCGTGCTGTGCGTGCCGCTGGCCTATGCGCTCGCTCGACGACTCAAATTCTCGAACACCGTGGCCCTGGCCGGCGCAGTGCTGGCCGCTGTAGCGCCCATTCAGGTGCACTATGGGCAGGAGGCGCGCATGTACGCGCTCTTGCAGCTCGAGTTTCTGGTTGCGCTGTTGGCCGTGCTCAGCTGGCGCTGGTGGCTGTTCGGCCTGGCGCTGGCGGCTATGTATTGGACTCACAATTACGGCCTCGTCTACGCCGTGCCGCTCAACGTGCTCGCGCTCTATCAGGTCTACCAACAGAGTCGCGCGCGCAATGTGGCCGTGATCACATCGCCGCCGCTGGCGTGGTGGACGTGCGCGAACGTCATTGCCTTCGCTTCGTGGCTTCCGTGGCTCTCTGCCCTGGTTGGGCAAATGCGCGAAGTGTCGGGCGGCTACTGGATACAGCCACCGACGGTTGGCAGTGTGCTCTACTCGTTCTACCTGATCGTGTGGGGTTTCTCAACGCCTGACAAGTTGGAGGCTCATGCTGGCCTGCTGCTCTTCGGTGCGCTGGCCTTCGCCCTGTATCGCGCTGTGCGTGACAACGCAAACCCGATCCCGCCAAGACCGGGCGCACTGCCCGCGCTGGGAATGGCCGTCATGGTGCTATCACCATTCGCGCTGGTGGTGGCCGCCTCCGCTGTGTGGAAACCTATCCTGCTGCCCCGGGCCTTCCTGCCAGTAAGCATTCCGCTCTACTTGCTGTTGGCGTGGGCATTCATCGAAGGCGTTGACTGGCGCAAACGCTGGACGGTGAGCCTCCTGACCGCGCCTGCTCTGGCCGCGTCGCTGATGGGCTACTACCTGTTCATCGGTGACAACAAGGGCCACCCTCAGGAGTTGGTGAGTCAAGTGGATTGGCGGGCCGGTGACGTTGTTTTTCATGTCAACGAGGGCACGCTGATGATTGTCCACTCCTACGCGCCAGCCGAGTGGCCGCAGTACATGCTCCGCCCATCGTGGCACAATTTGGGCGGCCTGACCGAGCAGACTCGCGAGGCCATGCGCATCCAGATCGCGCCCCTCGGTGACGTGCAGTGGCACCGCGCCTGGCTGTTCTACTCCGGCGCGCCCACGACCGTGGCCGCCGAGGATGACGCGGTGAGGTCCCTGCTCGCCGAATACGCCTATCAGGTGGTATGGGAGAAAATAGAGCCAATGACCCACCAAGCAATCTACCTACTATGGACGCCGTGAGAATCACCGTTGCCCTTCTGCTCATACTTCACTTCATCGTAGTGCCGATATGGGCCGCTATCGTCCGCATATGGCTACGCTTCCGAAAAGGCTGAACGTCAACGAATCAAAACTTTTAGCAAAGCCCAGACCCGATCTCGGTCGGGCTTTTCGTCGTTGGCTGATGCGAGAGTTTGTGCTGATGGTGCCGCGCCGGTGGCGACGCCGCATCCTGCCAGCCTATTGGCCGGTGGAGTGGCGGGCCATGATTGGCCGGGCCGACGAGCAGGAGATCGCCGACATGCTCAATGCCAAACGTAAGGCGCGCGAGTTGCAAACCACGAATCGGCGACTAAAAAAACTGACGCGAGAATACGAGCGGCTCATCATCAATGCCCTGACGCGAGTCGGCGTGAGTCATGCCACACGAAGCGATGGGCACAAGCGAGTTGCAACGATCCGTTTTCATCGCCCGGTGAAGGTGAGCCACGAAGCAATTTATTTTCAGGTGGACACCGCCCGCCTGCCCTGGCACACCAACATCACCATGCTACAGGATCAGGCCACGATAGACACCGTAAGCGCCGCCTGCCGCCGCCGCGTGCGCTGGCTGTGGCCAACTCCTGAAGATGGATTCTGGCTCATCGTGGAATTGAAACAGGGCGTGCGCGGCATTCCGCGCGAGGTGGACTACGCCAAGATGCTCACCGCGATCAAGCCCGACGCTTCACGGCTTACTATCCCTGTCGGCGTTGGCGAGGCTGGCCGGATGTATTTCCGCGACATCGCCGATATGCCGCATGTGCTCATCGGCGGGGCGACGAACCAGGGCAAGTCGGTCTGGATGAAACAGGCGCTTGTCACCCTCATGCTCCGCAACGAGCCGCGCTGGTTGAAGCTGATCATGATTGACCTGAAAGGCGGCGTTGAACTGAGTCAGTTTCGTAATGTGCCGCACTTGTTGCGCCCGATCATCAAAGAGAAAGAGGGCGTCATTCCCGCGCTTGAATACGTCATGCACGAGGTGAAGCGACGGCTCGCCATGTTTGAAGAGCGCAAGGTTGTGGACATCAACGGCTATAACCAACGCAACCGGGCCAAGATGGATCGCTGGCTGGTGGTCATAGATGAGCTTGCGAATCTGATGCTCGACAAGACCTTGAAGGGCGATGCGGAAATACTGCTGGCCGACATCGCCGCTCAGAGCCGGGCCGCTGGCATTCACCTGATCGTCGCCACCCAGCGCCCGGACTCAAACGTGATGACCGGCCTCATCCGCGCCAACTTCCCGGTGCGCATTGCATTCAGCTGCTCCGACTACCGTAGCAGCATGGTCATTCTTGATACCAGCGATGCCGCTGGACTCACTCCTGCTGGCCGGCTGATTTATTTTCAGGGTTCGACCAAGACCGAAATGCAGGGGCCATTGGTCACTCCGGCGATGGTGGAAGACAAGGTAGCGGGCATTGCGACCGGCGAAGCGGTTGAGACGTTGGAGCGAAGCAAGAAACACAACCTGACGCCGCACGATTTATTCAGGCATGCACTTCACAAGTACAACAGCACCTTCCCGACCCGCCGCATTTGGGACGACCTGAAGGCAGAAGGCATTGCCAGAAACGAAGTGGAGAAGATCGCCCAACGTTTTGAAAACCATGAGATTGAGATCGATGGTGAAGTTTACGTCTTGCTTCCACAGGAACGAAATGGCGCGTTGTTTGTGCCCCGCATCTTGAAGCGCATAGAAGTGCAAGATGATGCCGAAGAAATACCATCCCAACCCCTGCCCCAAGAGAGCGCCCCGTCCCTTCCCAACGACGAAGCCGGCGATACTGCACCCAACGATGTTTTGCCCGAAGAATCCGCGCCCGGCGCGCCCGATGCCCGCGAGCTTTTAGAAACCGCCCAACCCACCGACTTCACCGAGGACGAGCCAAGTGAATTTGACGAGTTTGCGACACGCATAAATCAACAGTTTGGCATAGTCGAAGAAACTGCGGATAAGGCTTGATTATCCGCCGTAGCTGAGCTAAACTATTGCAGATTTAGCGCCCGACACCAGGCCGTAAGGCCACAAAAACGGATCGCATAATGCTAGACTTCCCCACCCACCTCGCCCAGCAAGGCCGCTCACCGAACACCGTCGCCGCTTACATGAAAGCGATGTCCCACTTCGCCAAGTGGTTTGAAGAGAAGACCTCCGAAAAATTCTTGCCGCAACTTCTCACGGCGGTTGACGTTCGACTCTATCGAATGGCCCTCGTCGAAGGCGGCGCGGCGGCGGGCACCGTCAATCAGCGGTTGGCCGCTCTCCGAAACTTTGGCGAGTGGGCGAAGGGCGAAGAATTTATTTTTGAAAATCCGGCGCTGGCCGTGAAGGGCATCCGTGAACAGACGCTTGCCCCGAGGTGGTTGGACGCGCAGGAGCAAGCCCGATTGTTGCGCGAGGCGGCGCGGGCGATCAATGCCGCCACGAAGGGCTACAAAATTGTAAATGCCAAACGGAATCGCGCAGTGTTGATTTTTCTTTTGAACACCGGCTTGAGAATCGGCGAGTTTCTTTCGCTCACTTTGGACGATGTGACCACCGGCGAGCGAAGCGGGGCCGCTGTGGTGCGCTATGGCAAGGGCGGCAAGACGCGGCGCGTGCCCTTGAACATCGAAGCGCGCAAAGCGTTGTCCGATCTGCCTTTGCCCGTTGGTCTGAGTGAACGGCGAGTGCAGGAAGCAATTGCCGAGCTTGGCCGGCGGGCCGGGTTGGAAGTGACGCCCCACACTCTGCGCCATACGTTCGCCAAGAATCTGATGGACGCACGCCAGGACATCACCCGCGTGGCCGCGCTGATGGGCCACGCTAACCTGAACACCACCCGCATTTACACCGCGCCGGGCGAGCGCGATCTGCGGCAGGCCGTCGAAGCATTGGAATAATCAATTGTCGGCAAACTCTTTTGCCATTTCCAGCGCAGAGCAGTCATTTTCCCACATGGATCATCACCTTCGCAAACATTACCAACTGCATACGTTGCACCTCGGTGAGCGCCGGCCATAGCTTCGCCAATTCAACCAGGTGCGGATCGGGCTGGGCCTTCGACGTCTCGGTGTCGCCTACGGCCACCGGTGTGGGGCGCTCACTCACCGGCACTGGCGTCGGGTCATCGCGCACCAGGCGCGGTGTGGTGCGGGGCGCGGGCGTGCCGACCGGGGCGGCCGCTATCGTCGGCGCTGGCGGTGCCAACGTCAGTATCGCCGCTTCCGGTGGTGCGGCCTGGTCGGGCTTGCTCTTCGCCTTTTCAAGTTCCTCGTCAAGTTTGGCGATGGTGCCGGCGAGAGTTGGGGCCTGCTCTTTGGCGACACGCTTACGTTGCGCTCGCGCCGCTTCGCTTTCGATGTTGGGTTGAAGCCATGACTTCTTGGGGGGCATTTGTCATCCTTTGACCGTGACAAACCTCACTCGTTTTTTCAAACCTTCACAATGCGACAAATCTTTACCAAAACAGGACTTGTGACTATTGACAATGCAAAGGGAGACATGATAGGATGTCCGCAAATAGACAACAGGCGATCATGATTAGCACTACCAAAGCCGCCGAGATGATCGGCACTTACCAGAAACACATCGTCAGGTTGATAGCGCGGGGCGAGCTTCCCGGCGCATATCGAATTGACGACAATCCAAAATCGCCTTACGTCATCCCTATCGAGTCTGTTGAAGCGTACATCACCAAACGGAAGGCCGCCGAAAAAGAACGCGGCGCGGCCAAGAAGAAAGCCACGCCGCGTTAGTCTCACTACTCAGCCCTCACAGGGCTGGCCGTCTCTTACCTGACAGGGAAACAGAGACGACAAGCAAATGCACATTACAAACTGAATAGCAAGACCAATTGTCTGCAACGGGAGCGAACCGTTGCAGGCATATTATCCCCCCGATGGGCCAAACTTCAAGTGGCGACGACAAGATTTGAACTTGTGACCAAGGGCTTATGAGTCAGGTGCCCACGAGTACCGGGAGTGCGCCTCCTGTAGCTCGTCGTCGGCAAATGCCCCGTAAAACTTCACCGTCACGTTCACGTCCTTGTGGCCCAGCAGTTGCGAGACGTGGGCCAGGCTGGCCCCGTTGGTGAGCATCCCTCGCGCCGCTCCATGCCTCCAGGCGTGCGGGTTCCAGCGCTCGCTCACCCCGGCCCGCTCCGCAGTCCGTTTGAGAACGGAGTACAGAGCGCGGCCAGAGAGACGGCCACCATCGCGCAGGCTGACGAACACGTGATCGCTCTGCGGCGAGTAGCCGGCCCTAGCATCCAGCCACCGGGCCAACGCCGCCGACGTGGACGGTTTGAAGTAAACCGCCCTCTCCCTTCCCCCCTTCTCTCGCACAATCGCTCGCCCCGCATCGAGGTCAATATCTGACAATCGCAGGCCCGAGGCTCCGCCGATCCGGGCGGCAGTATCGGCCAGAAACATCATCAGCGCATGATCGCGCGGGTGATGGGCGCGGGCGGCGTCGAGCATCCGGCGCATGTCGTCGAAGGCGATGCCCTTTCTGGCCTCCATCGGCAGGCGCGGCAGTTCGAGCGATTGAGTCGGGTTGCTCTCGATCACCCCTTCTATGCACAGCCACCTGAATAGGCGGCGCATGGCCCGAAGATGACCATGCAGAGTCCAGGGCGATAGGCCCCGACCAGCGAGCGCGGCCCGCAGTTCGCGGAAGTCGTCGAGCGTGAGCGACTTCGCTTCCCGGCTTCCGAAGGATTTTACCAACGGCGAAAGTTTCACTCCGTACCAATACAGCGTGCGAGGGGATAGCACACCACACATGGCACGGTGAAATTTCTCGACAGCGGTTTGCACGATCATCAAACTTGAGACGTGCAACCGCCGTGCCATGTTGCTCTCTCTAACCAACTCACACCAATTCAACCTAACCCCAACGAAAGGAACCGGCTTTTATGAACATCAAAATGACCCCTTACCAAAAACTTGTCACCGGCTGGAATCATTTCCGCTCTTATTGGCTGGCCGTGCTCTACATCCGCGTGCACCAACGCCAGGCGCGGCGATGTGGCCCGGGCGACCACCCCCGAAAATGACGATGCCAGCCAGCTACCCCGGCGGGAAGAACGGCAGCGGCGTCTACCAGGCGATCATCAACCTGATGCCGCCGCATCGTGTGTATGTTGAGCCGTTTTTGGGCAATGGCGCAATCATGCGCTTGAAGCGGCCCGCGATCGCCAACATCGGTATTGATAGCGATGACCACGTGCTAGCTCTGTGGCGAGGCAACGAAGTGCCACGCCTGACACTCCGTAAAGCTGACGCTCTGGAATATCTGGCCGCCGATGGCTTTGCCCCCAGCACCCTGATCTACTGTGACCCGCCTTATCTCATGTCTACCCGCTCCAGCCAGCGCCCGATCTACCGTCACGAGTTCAGCGACGAGGCGCAACACACTGAACTGCTCACCATCATCAAGCGACTCAACTGCATGGTGATGATCAGCGGCTACTACTCCGACCTGTACACCAGAGAGTTGGCCGGCTGGCGCACCGCCACTTTCCAAGCGCAAACGCGCGGCGGCACAACGGCGACCGAGTGGGTGTGGATGAACTTCCCTGAGCCGTTGGAGTTGCACGACTACAGATACTTGGGGGGCAACTTCAGACAGAGAGAGCGAATCAAGCGCAAGCAAAACCGCTGGCGGGCGCGGCTCTTGCGGATGAACAGCACAGAGCGTTATTCAATGCTCGCAACACTCGAGGAACTGCGGACCGCACCGCCACTTTCAACGGCGTGATATCCCATCGCCAAAAATGGCGTGCTTCGATGATAGCTGACATCACCACAAACACGTTAGGAGACTTGCATCAAATGGAAATCCGTACTCCAACCCAACCCGCTTTATTCAGTAGTGGCCGTGTCCTTGTCTGGTTTTCGTGCGGCGCGGCATCGGCATGCGCCGCAAAACTGGCACGAGAGCAATATCCAAATGCCGAAGTTCTCTATTGCGACACACTCAAATACGAGCATCCAGACAACCAGCGCTTTATCGCGGACTGTGAGCGGTGGCTTAATGTTGAAATCAAATTGCTTCGCTCCACAAAGTACGAGGACATTTTCGACGTGTTCGACAAAACCGGATGGCTGGTGGGCCACCAGATGGCGCGTTGCACCATAGAGTTAAAGCGGGCGGTGCGCGAGGCCTATCAGCAAGTCGGCGATGTGCATGTGCTTGGCCTATCCCATGACGAACCGCATCGTATCGCGCGGTTTGAGAGGGACAATCCCGAAATCTATTTGTGGTGGGTGTTGGACGAAGCAGGCATGACCAAGCAAGACTGTCTCGACATGCTCAATCGTTCCGGGGTTGAATTGCCCGCCATGTATCGGCTCGGCTACCGAAACAACAATTGCATCGGGTGCGTGAAGGGCGGAAAGGGCTACTGGAACAAGATACGCCGAGACTTCCCGGTAACTTTCGAGCGCATGGCTAGGCAAGAGCGCAAGATGAACGCTCGCATTTTCCCCGATGTTTGGCTTGATGAACTTGCGCCAAACTCTGGACGCTATGAAAGCGAACTCGTAATTCAATGTGGTGTGACCTGCATCACCACACCATCAGATTCAACGATGGACGCGGCCATCGCCAAAAATGACGCTACTGCAGTATCGCCGGTTTCGTCGGTGCTGGCCGGCGCCCATCGCCACACAGAGCGATGACACCATGAAAGGAGTTTTACCGATGCCAATCATTACCACCCTATCCAGTGACCGCTACACCGTTCGCGCCATCACCAACGGCGGAACGGATAAATTTTCGATCCACGACGAACGCGATCCGGCCCAACCGGGCAGGCGGATCGCCTCGTGCCCCGACGAACAGGCCACAATCAAGGTGTTGCACTCGTTGAACAAAGAGTACAGCATTGCCATGCAGTTAGGCCCGGTGTCGCTACTCAAGCGAAGGGCAGGTGTGGCATGAAAAACTACCCTCTGCTCATTGCCATTGATGGCAAGGGCTTCGACCATCAGATCGTCACCGCAGTTGATGGCAACGAAGTGGCGCGGGTCTTCGCCTGGGAGAGCGATTCGTTTGAAATGGCGAAGGTGCTGGCCGCTTCAACGCGAATGCTAAATGTGCTTTCCGAGATCGCGAGTCGCTATGCGACGGTGAGCGAACGCGGCGCAATTGAAATTGTCATAGAAACCGATCTCTATAACGATATCAACTCCGTCATCGCCGAGGCGAAAGGAAAACGACCATGAACACGCAATATCAATTCAAGCACATAGTTATTCAGCACGATCTTGACGCTTACGACCCGGACGAAGCATGCAGCACCTACATGAACGCCTTAGGATTGGAGGGCTGGAGTATCGCCGCCGTGCTCGAAGGCTCAAGCTTTGATGGCTTCTCGCACACTCTCATCATGCAACGCCCCGCGCCTATCGCCGTCGAGCCGCAAGGCAATGATGATGCCAAATTGCTGTTCGCCTACAAGAAGGCGCTGGAGGCTGTCTCCCGCCTGCCGTTTGTCACAGAGGAGACTTCGTGGACGTGGAGCGACATCAGCAAGGAGCAGACCCGGATCGCGCGCCTGGCGCTTGAAGACGGAGTCGCCCCTGAGCAAAAACAGCCCGCACCGGTTGTTGAGTCGTTCAACGACTACTGCGTAAGTTGCAAACTCCAAACGCCACACCACGTCAACAATGCAGATCGCGATCTCATCACCTGCAATGAGTGCAGCTACACACACGACATGATCCCGTTTTAGGAGCAACAACCATGTGCCACCAAGCAGCAATCATCCTCGCCGATTTCACCAACCGCAAGTACATCGCTGAAGTGCCGGACGACGAACAGCTTGCGTTCATTGACTACTGCGCCGCTGTGCTGGCCGGCGAAGCGCCGTTTTATGGCCCTGATGAAGCGCCATTTCAGATGCAGAGATACAGGCGGCCCTGGCGACCGCCGACCTCGAGCCGACGCCAAGCATTTGCCACTCGAATGAGAAGGGCCAGAGGGTTGGATCATGATTGACAACTCCAAACTCTCGGACATGCTCGACCGGATCAGCCTCCCCGATCTGGTGGAGCGTGAGACGAAGGCCAAGCTCAAAAAGGCGGGAAATGAGTTTCGCGGGCCGTGCCCCATTCACGGCGGCGATAATCGCACCGCGTTTAGCGTCTTCCAAAACGGAACCGACCGCTGGTTGTGGCACTGTCACACCACCTGCAACTCTGGCGGCGATGCGCTGACTTTCATCCGCAAGGTTCGTAACCTTGATTTTGTCGAAGCCGCGAAGTGGATATGCGATTACACCCGCACGCCATTTGAGTCGCTGGGCCTCACCGAGCAGGCAATTACCGAGCACAAAGAGCGCGAACGGCGCCGCGACGTGCTCGACCTGGCCGCGCAGTTCTACGTCGAACAGTTCGGGGCAAACCAGGCCGCGCTTGATTACGTCCGCGGTCGTGCCTTCAACGACGACACCATCAAAGCGGCCGGCTTCGGTTACTCGCAGGGCAAAGGTTTGGCGCAATGGCTGAAAGAGAAAAATGCCGACATGGAGATGGCCCGCCAAACCGGACTCGTCCGCGCCGATGGCCTCGACTTCACGGGCAACGCTAACGGGGCAACCGTCTCACCCGCAGGTTGGCTCATCTACGTTCACCGCGCCGGTGGGCGCGTGGACTACCTGAGCGCCCGCGCTCTGAACACAGAGACGGACGACAAGAGTCGCAACCTCCCCGGAACGAAAAAGATGTATCGGGCCGACGTGCGCGGGGACGCTGGCCTCGTCATTGCCGAGGGACAAGCCGACGCCGAATCATGGCGGCAGTTGGGGTATAGCGCCTGGGCCTTGTGTGGCACGTCGCTCACCGATGCTGACGCCGCCGCGATCCGCAATCATAAGGCCGTCGTCATCTTCCTCGACAATGATGGCGTGGGCAACAAGCGAACCGGCGACGTAGCCCGCGCCATTGGCCCGCTAGTGATGATCGCCCCGCCACTGCCCGGAGGGTGCAAGGACGGCAACGACTGGCTAAAGAGCGGGACGGATAGCAAAGCCGCCGCCGCTTTGCTCAAACAATCCAAGCCATTCATTGACCTGTTCATCGAAGAGTCGGCCTATGTGCCAGCCTACGACATGGACGAACGAGTCGGCGTAGTGGCCGGGCTGATCGCCCTCATCCCCGACACGCTTCAAGGGAGCTATCTCAAAAAAGCAGAAAAAGCATTGGGCGTGCCGGTGCGCGATCTCAAAGCGCGCATGAAACAATCGGGGAGCAACGACTATTGCTTTTCGGAAATCCGAAATGGCATGTTGCACTTCCGCCGCGAGCCACTCTGCAATTGGGCCGGCGTCATCACCGAACAATTGACGGTTGACGACGGGAGCAATATGCCCGCAGTGCGCTATACCGTGAAAGCCAAGCTCGCCGAAGGCAAGCCCTTGCCAGACGTTGAGATAGACGCCGAAGAGTTTGAAGCCGTCCCTAAATGGATGGCGCGCAATTGGGGCGCGGATGCGATCTTGTTCATCCCGCCGTCTCAGGCTTATCAAATCAGCCGGGCTATCAAAGAACTATCACGCGCCAGCGGCATGAAGCGCGAAACGATCCACACCTATACCGGTTGGGCCACTGTCAACGGCAAGCGGGCCTATCTCACTGCCAGCGGCGCGATCTCCGCCGATGGCTTTGACCCGAATGTGAGAGTCAATCTCGGTCATAACCGGCTCGCCTACTACAAACTGCCAGCGCCACCGGATGACCCGGCCCTTCTCAAGAGGGCGATCAAGTGGTCATTAGGCTTTTTGTCTCTCGCCCCACGCCGAGTCACCGTGCCGCTGTGGGCGGCCATGTACGGCGCGCCTCTCATGCCGATGCACTCGCTCAACGCCGTGCTCTGGCCCTACGGCCCGACTCAGAGCGGCAAGAGCACGCTGACCATGTTGGCCCTGGCCCACTTCGGCGAACAATTCATAAAAAATAGAGACTATCAGGCGCCGAAGGACTGGATGAGCACCATCACCGACCTCGAAGGGGCGATGTTTGCGACGAAGGACATCCCGCTGGTGATTGATGATTTCGCGCCGCAGTTCACCGGCGTGGGCGAGAGCCGCCAAATGCACGCGAAAGCGCACAACGTTGTGCGGAGCGTGGGCAACCGTTCATCGCGTGGTCGGGCCAACGCCGATTTATCCGAGCGCGCTCAACGGCCTCCACGCGGCATGATCATCGGCACAGCAGAGTTGCCGCTAACAGGTCAGTCAATCGTTGGCCGGATGATCTATATTCCCTTCGAGCGGGGCGATGTGCCATTCTCGAGCAGTGAGCCGGGGATGTTGGATTGGGCGCAAGAGGCGGCTGGCCTGGGCCAGGGCATGTACGCGCTGGCAATGGCCGGTTACGTCCAATGGCTGGCCGCCAATTGGGATCAGGTTTTGGCCGAAGCGCGAGTCGATCACGAGCGCGCCAATCAATACGCCCGCACGGTCTTCCCATCAACTCAGAGCCGGTTGATGGATTACTACGCGGCACTGTACATCTACAGCCGCGTACCGCTCCGCTTCTTCGCCCACGTCGGCGCGGAGAATCAGGACGTGCTCAACGAACTGAGTGAGGTCATCATCCCCGCTGCGCTGGTGGAAGTGCTTTCCAATCAGAGCAAGCGCGTGGCCGGCCAATCGCCGGTCATCCGATTGTTCGAGGCGTTGAGCGATCTGATGCTCAACAGGAAAGCACATCTCAATCCGCGAGACACCGACGCCCAGACCCCGCCGCTCAACTCCACGCTCATTGGCTGGTACGGGATCGAGGCCGACACCGGGAAGAAGGAAATCTACATCCGGCTGACTCAGTGTATCGGCCTCGTCAAAGATTACCTGACGCGCGCAGGTGAGAGCTTCGACGTTTCCACCGATTCACTGCAACGCGAGATATGGCAGGCGGGTCTGCTCACCAGGCGCGGAGGGAGCGAATACACCACGTCGGTGTGGGTTCGGGAGGAGAGGAAGACCGTCCGATGCCTCGCAATTGACGCCGACCGCCTGCCAGATATGGGGGTAGGCGATTTGTGGCCTGGCGGCCCGGAAAGGTCAGAAAATGGTCAAGAAGGCTAAAACGTGGAAATTTGCTAGGAGACGCGATTCTCATGCCGTGAGGCCGTGAGGCCGTGAGGAATCTAAAAATAGACTATGAATCAAGACTCTTTTACCTCACGGCTTCCTCACGGCTTCCTCACGGGTTGCGCTCTCCCTCACGGGTGCCCGTGAGGAAACCATAAGGACGATGTGCTTGATTTCAAGGTGTTTTTGAATTTCCTCACGGCCTCACGGCCCTCACGGCATGAAAAACACACCTGCTAAGAGATTTTCTATGAGCCACCTACCCGCCAAAGCAGTAGTACCCCCACCTGTGGCCGCCACCCTTCCGGCAATTGTGAGCGTATTGGCCCTGGGGGAGTTCCTTGCCAACAATCATCTTCGAGCAGTCCGTTGCTACTGGACTGCCCGCAAAGAGTTCATCGTTGAAGTAGCAGAAAGGACACAACCCAATGACTCAACTCTCGTTACTGGACAAGGCGCAACCGAAAGAAGAACCCAAGCCGCCCGATGAAATCAAAGTGGTGAAATGCAAATCATGTGGCGATCCAATCGCGTTCGTGCAGGTTGGCAGGAAGATCATGCCGGTCAACCTCGATGTGCATTACGTCTCTGACAACGGGCGCGGCAAGCGGCTGATGCTGGTTTCCCCGGAAGGGAAAATTATCCAGGGCTTCGAGTGCAAGCCGAAGGAAGCGGGCGCGCGGCCTGGGCGGGTGAGCCACTTCGCCACTTGTCCGAACGCGGCGGAGCACCGGAGGCAGGCATGAAGGCGATCACATTGACTCAGCCGTGGGCCACGCTGGTAGCAATCGGCGCGAAGCAAACTGAAACACGCTCGTGGTCTACACGCTATCGCGGGCCATTGGCGATCCACGCGGGAAAGGGATGGACGCCCGATGTCGTTCGCACAGCAATGACGGAGCCTTATAAGCGAGTACTTGCAGATGCAGGATACAAACTATTCAGCCTTCTTCCACGCGGCGCAATCGTAGCAACCTGCACCCTCGCTGATTGCATTCCTACCAGCAAGTTTCAAGGCGTGGACATGTTGGATTTTGCCTTCGGCGATTTCACCTATGGCCGGTTTGCGTGGATATTGAAAGACGTAAAACGGTTGGATGAACCAATACCCGCACGTGGGGCGCTGTCCCTGTGGGAGTGGGAGGGGGTGATGCCGTGACAACGCCCATCTCTGCCGACGACGAAACCCAACGCGACAACATTCAAACCTGCTCTGTTTGCGGCTGCGATCTCGAATGGGAAAGTTGCTGGAACGGTTGCGAAGACGGCTACTTCGATGGCTACGACGAGGATCCGCTTTGGTACGACCCCGGCGATCTCATTTGCTGTAGCGAATGCGGAGGCAGGGGCGGTTATCTCGTTTGTCCGAATGCGGAGCGTCACGACAAAGCAAAGGTTGGTGAACAATGACTCTAATCTCTGCCCACAATTCCGAGGGGTGCTATGGCCGATGTGACGCCAGGTGCTACGAGGCCGCAATGCCAGAGTGCAACTGCATCTGCGGCGGGGCCAATCATGGCGTTGGTAAGCAGTTGGCGATGAATAACACGAGCCAGCTTGCCGAACAATGGATCGGTGTCTGGGAAAAAGAGCACCCCGGCAGTCAGTATCTTATCAAGCGCAATGGCAAGCTGGTAAGCCATGAGCAGTTGCAACTTGTCTAAAACCAATCAGCCCGCGCCGTGATAGCATTCACGACGCGGGCCAATTGGACTGACCCGCTGGAGGGCCAATCCATGAAGAATTATAAAACGACGCCGACAATTTTGCTTTTGGCGCTTCTGATGAGCGCGTGCAATTCCACGAACGCACCAGCTGTAGCGGGCGCGCCAACGCCGACTTACGGCCTGGCCGGGCAGAGCGTGTTTATCGAATCGACTCGGGCTTCGTTCGCCAGCACCGAGGCCGCGTTCAACGCCGCGGTTGCCAATGCGACGGCGAACGCGGCGGCCACCGTGCAGGCCAACAACGCTACAGCGTTTGCAGTCGCCACCGGAGTCGCAATACGCGAAACAGATACGAGCTTCGGTAGGACTCAATTGGCAGTGACAGTGAGCGCAAACGAAACGATGATCGGCCTGGGCATCATGTCCAATGCGGCTACCGCTGCGCCCGGCCAGACCAGTATCGCGGCCACGGCTACGGCAGTGGCCACCAGAACGAAAGAGCGTAGCGATAATTTTTATTGGTGGGTGATGGCAATCTTCTGGAGCATCTTTTGTACCGTTGGCCTGTTCTATTTTTGGCGCGCAGTTCGCGCCCTATCGCGTCGCGTTGACCCGGCCAATGACCCGGCCAACGTGCGCGCTCTGCGCTTGCCATCCGGCACGGTGCTCATCATCCCGCTTCCAGGCGGAGGCATCAAGCGCGAGTTGATCGCCCTGCCCGGCGCGACTCCAAGCGTGCAGGATGGTTTCGATGACACCGACGACGAGCCGGGCGAGGAGCCGGATGAAATTCCAGTCCACGGCCCGAATGGGAGGCACACTGTATTCGACCGTGCGCACATTGACGCTGAGGGCGAAGCTAATGAGCGCAACCGCCGCGCCGCGCTCCGCTTCTTGACCCGCGCCATTGAAGTGAATGGCGGCGCGAGCGACATCATCCCGCGCTACGACAAGATGAGCGTATCGGCGGAAGTTTGGAAACATTGTACGGCGCTGATTGCCGATCAGGTTGAAAAAAAGCAGGGGCGCAATGGCGGCACGTTCCTGATCGGGAAGTATGAAACCTTGCACGACTTGGTGGAGGCAATCGGTGAGCGGCGCTACATCCCGCGCATGACGGTTGACGTGAAGCACTCCCCCGCTCCAGCGCGCGAGAGCGCCGACGAAGCCACAACATAGAACGTTTGGAACGTATCGTTTCGTTTGGAACATTGGAGAACGAATGAATTTCAAACAACAACTTTTGTTTGAACTCAGGCAGGCGATAGATCACGACTACTATCCATCGTTGAAGGAATTGGCCGCGTGGCTGAACTTGCCCTACACCACCGTTCACTATCGACTCAATGTGTTGGAGGACGATGGAGTCGTCATCGTCTACAACCGGGGCGGCAACGGCTCGCCGCTGGTCATTCTGCCAGCCGACGACGAAACCCCAAAATAGGGGTGCTGGAAACAAATCACATGCCGTCAGGATACCCTGTAACCACGATGTAACCGGCATTGGGAGCGTCCGAAGATGCGAACTGACAACGTAAGACCTGCAAAGCCCAAAAAACCGAAATCGTCACTTGCCGCCCGGAGGCTGATCCGGGCCGCTCTGCGACGGCACAAAAACAATCATCGCGCCGCCGCTCGCGCGCTTGGACTGCCCAACGCGGCGCAGTTGCAGAAGATGTTGAGCGGCGCGATCAAAGACACACCGAGCATGAAGGCCGCACTCAAGCGCGCCGATGTGCGCGCAGATCGGGCGCGCTACTTCGTGAAGGCGGAGAGCGTGCACATCATTGACCCGGCAGAGTTGCGATGCGTGCTCAAACAACTCAGCGAGACAACGCGCTTGCTCGACGCGCTATTACGTGGTGCGAGTGACAACAACGCGCACAACGATTCTGGAACTTCCAAGTCTGATTTGATACCCCTTTGACCTCCCCCTCGCCCAAATAAGAATACACTCGCCAACGAATGAGCACCTTGCAAATTTGCTGGCGAGTTTTTTATTTCACAGAGCGAACAAAGGCGCGATGGCAATGAGACTCGTCCGCGTGCTCGTAGCCGTTGCTCTATTCCTGGCCGCCATCCCCGTTGCTTCTCTGCAAGCGGCGGCTGCATTTACCAACCTTACATTTAACGGTTCAGCGGTTGACGCTACAAGCTACAACACTGCCTCTATCACTCCAGCCGCCAACGCGCTAATTCTTTTGCAAACTACCAGCCGCACAAACATCAGCGTTAATCCGAATCAACCAACGGTAACAGGCAACGGCCTGACCTGGGTGGTCGTCAACTCGATTGTGTTTGACACCGCCAGTACCAGCCGCAAGCGTATCACGGTTTTTCGAGCGATGGGCGCGAGTCCATCGTCCGGCGCGCTTACGATTGATTTTGGAGGTCAGACTCAAACTGACGCTGTTTGGACGGTGGATCAGGCCAGCGGAATAGACACCAGCGGCACCAACGGCTCTGGGGCAGTCGTTCAGTCCCAAACCAACATTGGATCGGGCACGACGCTGACTGTCACTCTGGCCGCATTTGGCAGCGCCGACAATGCCACCTACGGAGCGTTCGGCACGAGCAATGAAACTGTTACTCACAACGAAGGCGCGGGGTTTACGAAACTCGCTGTTGGCCTTGCCGGAAACATTGGATCGCTATCGGAGTGGAGGGCAGACAATGACACCAGCGTTGATTTTTCCACTTCTGCTAATGCCGCTGAACTAGGAGGCATTGCGCTCGAAATTAAGGCGGCGGTTGAGGCCACCAACACGCCGACCAATACGCCGACGAACACGGCGACGGCCACCGACACGCCGACGAACACGGCGACGGCCACCAACACGCCGACCAATACGCCGACGAACACGGCGACGGCCACCGACACGCCGACGAACACGGCGACGGCCACCGACACGCCGACGAACACGGCGACGGCCACCGACACGCCGACGAACACAGCGACGGCCACCGACACGCCGACGAACACAGCGACGGCCACCGACACGCCCGGCCCGACGCCGACTGACACCGACACGCCCGGCCCGACGCCGACTGACACCGACACGCCGACCAATACACCGACGCCGAGTGAGACGGCCACACCGACGATCACATTTACCCCAAGCGTCACCCCAACTCCGGGCGCCTACGTGTACACGCTCGCCAGCGGCCAAACGTTCATCATCGAACCGGAGATCACTTTCGGCGAGATGGCGCAGGGCGGCATATTGAGCGTCTTGCTGTTGGTGTTTCTGGTGTACGTCATTTATAGGGTGATTGAAAAATGGGCATAAGGCGCGCACTCATTATTTTGCTCATCGCTCTGGCCGTCACCGGGATCGCCGCGCCGTCGCTGTTGGCCGCGCCCGTCCAGGCCACCGATACGCCAACACCAACGGCGACTCTATCAGCCGGTTATCAGTACCCGCTCTCCAGCGGTCAGACCCTGACCGTTTGGGCGCGCATGTCGTTTGGCGAGATGTTCAACAGCGCGGCCCTGGCCGCTCTGCTGTTGGCCTTCGTGGTCTACATCGCCTACAAAGTGATTGAGCGATGGAGCTGATACCAGGCGCGGTGAATTGTGTGAGCGGGGCGGCCACCGTCTTTGGCGTGGTCATCATCGTCATTCTGCTGGCAGTGCTTATCGCCCGCTTCTTTGGAAACTTTGAGTTTGGCGAAGGGGGCGACTGATGTTCGCCGATTTACAAGAGTCAATCCTGATCGCGTATGGCGCGATCTTCACGTGGGAGTTGTCCGCTGTCGTGGCCGGCGTCGTTGTGTTGATTTTGCTCATCGTCGGCCTCGGCATTCTCAAGCGGGGAAACTCAGGATGATGGGAGGAGGTGATTGACATGAGTTTCAGCCTCGACATGAATACGCTCTTCACCAATGCCAGCCTGATCGTGAATGCGTTGTGGCCCATTGCGGCCATCGCCATTGGTTTTGCGCTGGGCTTCAGCATCATCAAAATGATTCGGGATGCGTTGAAGAACGTCGTGTAGTTTTCCCCGGCGCAGTTTGACCGGACTCCCGTCACCCGAAAGGAGGTGACTTACAAATGTCTTTCAGCCTTGACATGACTACGCTCTTCAGCAACGCCAGTCTGATCGTGAATGCGTTGTGGCCCATCGCCGCTATCGCGGTTGGCTTTGCCCTGGGCTTCGCCATTCTGAAGATGATCCAAAACGCCCTGAAGAACGTCGTCTAACTCTAGCCCATCGCCAGGGCACGAGCCGTACCACTAGCAGCCTAGACTCACTCCCCGTGAACTCTCGGGACGGAAAGGGCCTGGCTGTCCAGCGAGCGATCGTCGGCGTTACTCTGATCGCTGCCTTCTTCACCCTCTACGTCTTGGATTCGGGCGACGGTTTCTCCGTT
>Ga0209431_10000824_pt1 | contig 25783 bp, 24 predicted proteins | sample RifCSP13_3_FD_184021 | JGI IMG/M metagenome (GOLD analysis project Ga0209431, IMG submission 184021) | Soil microbial communities from Rifle, Colorado - Rifle CSP2_sed 13_3 (SPAdes) (version 2) | ecosystem: Environmental > Terrestrial > Deep subsurface > Rock core/Sediment | place: Rifle...
CAAAAAAAGTATGGCGATTGCCTGGTTGATAAGATAAATAAAGTAAATACTTCCCTCTGCAAAAACCTTTACCGAATAGTATTCAAATACAATAAAACCCACAAGAGAGACTATCAAATCAAGCACGCTTAGCATCCTTTGTGCGGGATTAGTGATTCCGGCAATAAAAACTACGGATAATACAAAAAGAATCGAAACATAGGCTGGGACCGAAATGGTCTGATTTAGAATGGGAAGTCCCAGAAGCATGATGACCCCAGCAAGGAGAAAAAATATCCTTGATATGTCACCGTAGTAATGCGGAAACTTGCTGCTGCCCCACTGTGCTTTAATAATCGACACTATCCTATTATTAGCATAACTTTTTCTAATTTTAAAGATTTCAAAAAATAGCCGGAAAATGTACCATATTGGAGATGGCTGCAAAAACGTTTAAGTTTATTCAGATAAACATTTATAAGGGCCAGTACTTAGAGGCTTTGACCGGTTTTTTAAAAGATCGGGATCCTGATTTTATATCCATGCAGGAGGTTACGGCAGGGGAACAGAACCTGTGTGACAAAAATCTTGATCTTTTTGGGTATTTCAAAAAGGAACTTGGTTTGAACGGTGTAGTCGATAAAGTTACGAAACCGACAGACGCCCAAGATAGTTATTTAGGTAATGCAGTGTTTTCCAGATTCGAGATCCTGGATTCGGAAGTTCTGGCTTTAAAAACTTTTGAAGGAATCACCCTTGCAAAAATCGACATGGTGGAAAATTTTCCTTTACTTTCGAGACATTTAATTTCCGCAGAATGCATTATCTACGGCCAAAAAATTCATGCAATTTCCTGGCATGGGGCATGGACTGCCCCGCCTACGGATACGGAGGAAACACTTCGTCAGGCAAAAGTAGTTGCAGATTATCTTAAAAATATTAAAGAGCCTTTTATTTTGGGCTGCGATATGAACGCGGTTATCCAAGGAAAAACAGCGGGGTTGATTAATGAAGTTGCCAATAATCTAATGATGAATTCGGGTGTTTTGCAGACTAACCATCCGAAAATCCACAAAATTGCGCCCCGGGGTTTTCTAATTGATTATATTTTTACGTCACCCCATTTCAAACTCAAAAAATTGGAAGTACCCCAAGTTACCATTTCCGACCACCTGCCGGTTGTTGCGGAACTGGAGTTTAACCAGGAGAATTAGTTTTTGATGATGATTTTGAAGCGATCGCTGTAGGTGAAGCCTTGAATAATTCCCCCAACGCAAAAGCTTTTAAAAAGCAAAAGCTGGGCAAAACCGGTCGTTATTGTTAATAACACTACAAAAATTGCGGAAAGGAAAATCCAATGATGAATATGGATTATGTTTCTTTTAAGCCTGATTTTTAAATTTGGCAGAATTTCGAAAGCCCTGATTTTGATTTTAGGAACTTTATTCTTAAATTTGAGAGGTTGAGTAAGCAAATGATAAAACCAATAACCCACTGCAAGTCCGCCTATCGATTGAATCGCCTCCACTACTTAATAATATAGGATATTTCGAAAATTTTCGAGTGTCTGTAAATCTTGGGTCTTTAAAGATGAGTTTTCAGGATAAGTTGTATCAGAGTTGAAATTTAACTCTTTAGTGCTTTTTTTGGTAAAATATGTTGTTGGTGCGGGTGTAGTCCAATGGCAGAACACCAGTTTTCCAAACTGGATACGAGGGTTCGATTCCCTTCACCCGCTCACTGCGCCTGTAGCTCAATCGGATAGAGCAGTCGCGTTCTAAGCGATCGGTTGGGGGTTCGAGTCCCTCCAGGCGTACTCATGGTGGCTGTAGCTCAGTTGGTTAGAGCGTCTGCTTGTGGAGCAGAGGGTCGGGGGTTCGAGTCCCCTCAGCCACCCAAATTCTGTTTAGTTTGTGGAATATAGGCCAATTTTACCTTGGAAGACTATTTAAATATTCTTCTGCTTCAGGTTTAGTTTCTTCCCAGATCTTATTCAATTGTGCATCCTCTTCAGAATTAAGAATTCCCGATGTATGTGTTTTCCTAGATCTACCATCACGGCAACTTAGAGATAGTTTTTGTATGATATGCCCTACCTTAACTCGTTCAAGTGTTAATTCTAATTCGCTACGTCTTGCCTCTAAGCCTTCCATTAACTTCTCGCAACTCATATTTTCTATCTAGCTTTATCTATTTGACCCCACGTGGAATGCCATTGTCTTTCTTCTCCGCGGTTTTTAACGCAAAATATAATGGGATATTGGTAAAAGAAATCTCGTAATGCGCTATGCTGAATCTCTCTAAATAACATATTACGATCCATCAAATCAGGAACAGAAAACATCCAAGACTCTCCAGTTTCTTCATTCATTCTTGAAAAACGAAGTCTTCCTACACCGGGGAATATTCTAGATTCGGATCTGGTAATTTTACCTTCATAGGGAGTGTTTTTAATGTGTACAGGTTCACGGTTGTTTATACTCGTACGATGTGCGTAATACATAGGAATGGTTGTGTCGATGGCGGAGTCATATTTACTTGCACCTATCTTTGCGCCCACCAAATGTTCCCACTGAAAATATGTCTGTTTATAACTTGCAGATCCAAATTGTTGTCTTTCTCGCTTCTCAACGTCACCTTTTAAAGCTTGCTGAAAATCTGCGTAGGGGAATCTTACGTCAATAGGTATTTTCTGCGACGGATTATATTGAATCCATGCAAGAGGAGGAACGTTTGGATCCATTGCGTTTGTAACAAGAATTGACGCTTCAAATTGATTAGTGTCTCTAAGTAGATCTTCAGTTAAAAAAGGCCCCGATAGATTCAGTGAATACGAAATTACTATTTCGCCAGACTCGTATCTAATATTTCCTCCACTGAATAAAAATTCCGACCCGGAAGGTCGAACTAAAACTAATGTCCTTTTTGCTTTTAAGCCGTAGGATGCTTCGTAAGATACTCTTACAATCTGTGGATTTAGTTCCTCGTGCGGGACACTGCGCGCCTCGAAAACAACTGTTTCCTTGGAAGATGCATTTTTACCTCGCTTAATTTCTTTGAAAGGCCATTTCTGTACTCCAACCGGAGTGTTTGCAATAAATGGTTGGCTGACTTCAGGTGCGTGTCTAATGCTATCTCTAAATGGTGTGTGACTACCGCTTTCTACCATTAGCCTGTAATTATAGGGTTATTTATGGATTTGTCAAGGAATTTGTCTTTCGCTAATTGTTTAGCAGATTGCCTGTTTATTCCGGGAGTTTTGAAAGCAAGGGCTTGATATTTTTGTAGACAACACGGTATTTGTAGGGATAGTAAAGGAAGGTTGCAGGTGCGTCGTCAACTAGAACTTTCTGGAACTCAAAATACAGGTCTTTTCTTTTATCCTCCTCTTTTGTAATCCTGGCATCCTCCAAAAGCTTATCTACCCTGACGTTTTTGTACTTGGTGATGTTTGTTTTTGTTTGCGTTGAGTGCCAGAGGGCGTATTGGTCGGGATCGGAAGGAAGCTCGTTAATTACCAGAAGAGCCTGAAATTCAGAAGGCACGAATTTTTCTTTTTTGATAACTACTTTTACTCCGATTGCTTCCCAGTCGTTTTTTATTCTGTCGGCTATTTCTTCTAGCGCCGGTCCGACAGTCAAGGTAACTGTGGGGTTTTCAATTTCGGACTTGGAAACTAATTCTTTTGCTTTGCCACTGTTGTAGTCGTATCCTTTTACTGCTTCGTTAAACGCCCAGGATGACGGGTAAATCGGGCTTTGGGCAAGAACGCCGTCAAATTCTCGTCTGTTTATTGCGTAATTTAAAGCCTGACGGAATTCTTTTGATGAAAGAAGTGCGTCGTCGTTGTTGTAAAAAATTGTAATTACTTCTGTTTCATCAAAGACTCTTTCTACTTCAAGATTCGGCCAGAATTGCAGGTTTGATGCCTGTGAAACGGTTGCTACTTTTACTTCGCCGATTTTTAAGGCTTCCAGTGCCTGTGACTGGGTGGGGTAAAACTTTATTTCGACTCTAGGGAGATTTTTGTTTTTGGGAGTCAATTTTATTTCCTTGACTAGATCTTCAATCTTGGAAATATGAACAATTCTGAATTGGCCGGTACCGTAGAAAGAATTTGTTTTAAAAACGGGTTTGTCCAGAGTTTGTAAAAAGGAAACCAGTGGAGTTTTTAAATCGAACTCTATTGCCTTATTGTTCAAGGCAGTAATTGAGACTCCGGAAACTGCAAGCGAAATATCTTTTGCATCAACTTGGGTATTATCATGCCACCTGAGGTTGTCTTTTAAAAATACAATGTATTTTTTGCCATCATCTGTCGTTGTCCAGTGAGAAGCCATTGCAGACTGAGGCTTTCCAGATTTATCGACTTTAACCAAGGAGTCGGTGGCAAGTGCAAGCACATTAGTGGGTATATTCTCGAGCTTATATGTTCCGACGTAGCCTATAGACAGGATGTTGGCTTGTGAAACCTGTTGCCAGAAAGTTTTAAAGCCTAAAGCAGCTGCCGATATAAAAATAATAAACAGCAAGATCCAGAGTTTGTAGCGGTTAATATAAGCGCCAAAAATGCTTACCCAGAATTTGAACCTTCTTGCGGGTACTTTGTATGAAAGCATGCGAAAGTTAGATTAATACCTGAATCACCGAGAGAATAAAAAATACAACAGTCAAAAAAACCGTCAGATATACAAAAAGTTTTTCAACGCCTCTTTTTGACCTGTAGACGCTTTCCGAGCCTCCGAAAGCTGTTCCGATGCCCGAGCCCGAAGCCTGCATCAATATTATTATTATCAGACTTGCAGAAACGATAATCTGGAGAACCAAAAGTGCTATTTTCATACACTTAACCTTTCCATCAATTTTGCCACTTTTTGCCCGTCATGATAAATAGGAAAATTACTATCGACAAAATCGTCTTCTATTATCCGTCCGTGATAACCCTCGAGGGTTTTTTGGGTTACCGGAACATATTTGTATTTTAAACCTTTGGGAATTTTATACTTTTGGTTTACGTTTACCAAAATTTTATCAAAGACATCCGCTCCAAGGTGTTTTTTTATAACCTGAAGATAGTCTAAAACTGCAAAGTTCGGGGTCTCAAACGGTTTATTGGCAATGTTGACGATAAAAATTTTGGGGACTTTTGCGCTTTTTAAAATATTTTTAATTTTAGGCACAATAATAACAGGCAAAACCGTACTGAACAAATCCCCTGGCCCGACTATGATAAAATCCGCCTTTAAAAGGCTATCAAGTGTATGTTGATAGGTTTTAACGTTGGGAGGATTAAGATGGACTTCGGTAAGAATTCCGCCTCCGTTGTATCTGCCAAGATCGATATTTTCTTCGCCGTAGATTTTTTTGCCTTTTTTTGTTTTTGCCCAGATATTGACATCGCCCAGAGTTGCAGGCAAAACTCTGCCTTTTGTTGAAATGATTTTTGAAAATTCCTCCAAGGCGCGGTTTAGATCTCCTTTGTAAATATCAGCAAGAGCCACAAAAATTAAGTTGCCCAGTTTCTGACCGCCTAGGTCGGTATCTTTGCCGTAGCGCTTGCCGGCAAAGCGGTAAACAAAAAGCTCTTTGAGGACTGACTCTTCGTCTGAAAGTGCTGCCAGGCAATTGACAATATCACCGGGCGGAGGCACCGAAAAAGCGCGTCTTAATCTGCCTGCCGAGCCTCCATCATCTGCCATTGAAACCACTGCAGTAAGGTCATAGGGTTGATTTCTTAAGCCCTTTAAAATCTGGGCAGTTCCTACACCTCCGCCCAAACAGACAACCCGCTTTTTGTTAGTCGGCAGCTCCAGATAATTTCTAAAAAAAGACAGAAACATAAGTGGTATCTTAACTTTTGCAGGCAAATTGGGCAAGTTGTCAAGCTACTCGAAAATAATATGCAGGATTTTTTGAACGAGTGCGATTACAAAGGCAACCAGAATGACAGTTGATGTTTGGTTAAAGTTAACAGCTGGCAGAATTATTCCGTCTACTGTAGCACCCGGGAAATTGAAAGCACCGACTGTAAATCCGGGTAAGAAATAAATTAATCCAAAAAAGAGTGCAATATTTAAGGCAAACATTACAAGGCCAAAGGTCAAATGGTTGATCGGCAAAAGAACGAGAGAAAAAATGGGGTTTATGATTTGGGCGATTAGAAATATGCCTGCAACAACCAGCGCGTAATTTTTGATGTTTGTGCCGATATCAATAGTCGGTACGGCCAACTGCGCAATATAAAACGTGGCTGCTGCGATGACCAGTGCTTTCAAATAATGGCGCATGTTAAAATCATATCAATTTTTGCAAAAATTATGCTATCTTTTCGTACATTTTTTTGGAACGCAGAAGTCTGTGATAGGAAATTGCAAATCTGTGTGCCTCGTCTCTTACTGCCTGGATTAATTGTCTCGCTGGGCTTTGCTTTTCAAGCCTAAGCGGAAGAGATTGTTCTGCACGGTAGATTTCTTCAAATTTTTTGACAATTGCAATTGTCGGGATATTAACGCCGTTTTTTCTAAGAACAGACAAGGCTGCGTTTAACTGACCTTTGCCGCCGTCAATGACAATAAGGTTGGGTGTTGGCCAGTTGTTTCTGAACCTGCGCAGCAGGACTTCTCTTATCATCTGATAGTCGTCAGGCGTGTTTTTGAATTTAATGCGGAACTTCCGGTATTGGCTTTTCTGACTTTGGCCGTTTTCAAAAACAGCCATAGAACCTGCTGCTTCTTTGCCGGAAGTATTGGAGATGTCGTAACATTCGATTCTTTTTGGGGTTTTCGAAAGTTCCAGCACGGCCTTTAAGCTTTTAAGGCGGGTTCCGGCAAGGTCATCTACCAGAGTCGGCTGTCTGAGAAACTCCATGGGATCCCGAAATTCGGAAAGCATATATTCGATTTTCTCAATTTGTTTTTTGATATTTTGGGCCTCTTCAAATTTTTCCAAAGTTGCCAACTTCTGCATATCGGTAATAAGTGACTTTAACAAGAATTTGGACTTGCCGGACAGTAATTTTTTAATAGCTAAGATGTTTTTGGGGTAATGAATTTTGTTCTCTTCTGAAGCATAAGGGAAAGGACATAATCCTAGATGAACGTAAAGGCAGGGCTTTTTGGGGTTTTTATGATGGCAGTAGGGAAAGATTCTGCGTATGGTTTTCAAAAGGCTACGTGTGATTCTTGCTGAAGAGAACGGCCCTTTTACAAAATCCCTTTTTGAAATTTGCGGTTTTCTGACAACAGAAATCAAAGGAATTTCCTCTTTGCTAATTTTAATGTAAAGCGGGCTTTTGTCATCTTTGGACTGAAAATTAAAAAAAGGCTGGTTTTTTCTTATTAATTCTGTCTCCAATAGCAGGGCTTCAAATTCCGACTCTACCTTTATGTGTTTAACGTCGTGAATTTTTTCAACCAGAAGATTGGTTTTTTCGCCGAGGTTTTTATTCTGAAAATACGACCTGACGCGTTTTTTTATGGATTTAGATTTGCCGACATAGACGATCTTTCCCTGAGCGTCTTTATAAATGTAAACGCCACAGGAGTCGGGTAGCTCAGCAATTTTCTTTTTTAAGTCCACGCTGGTTAATTTTACAGGAGATGTCTACTATTTTTTAGTCCGTGCCAGAAATTTTTTGTAGATTAGAAAAGAGGTTACAACAAGGCCGACTGTGATTATTAAACTTAGAAGTGCCGTAGGGGAAATGAAAAATTGAAAAAAGGGTTTTACCAAAATCGGTTTGGAGATTTGCGATTCGGCAAAACTTAAAATTGCCGTATCGCTTCTTGCCTCAAAAAGCTTGGGACTTTTGAGAAGGTACGTCTCTTGCAGCCTTGAATACGGTGGCAGTATTTTTACAGGAATAGGGTTTGGCGATGTAATTTCAAAAGCGGGGCTCTCGAGCGTGAGTGTTCCGTCAATAATCGAAGTCGAGCCGATATTTTTAACTTGAGCTCCTAATTTTATCGGGATACCAGAAACTGCAAACTGCGGCGCGAAAAGAGAAAGCTCAGGCGTCGAAGTTTTATAGGGAAGCTCATTTGCAAAGGTAATATCAACGGTTTTCTTATTCTCGTCTCCCTGTTTCTTAAAAGAACCGGCAGGATAAGGCAGTGTTGAAGAAAGACCTCTTTGGGCTAAGGTTACGTGATTGAAATCCATTTTGTTGAAAAAGTCCAAACCCCCAGAAGTCGAACCCCATGTCGGGTCAACCTGTACCCAGCCTCTTCCGTCATCCCAGTAAGCTGGCCAGGCATGCAGTAAATCCCCTTGCGTGGCAAAAGAAAGAGGTTTGAGTCGGGTATTTTGGGTGTAGGCAAACCCGACAATCTCTTTTGCAGGGGTGCCTGCTGCTCGGGAAAGAGCGATAAAAAGGTCAGTAAATTCCATGCAGACAGCATTTTTTGGATCATTCATGACAGCCAGCGCGCCGAGACGGTCGATTTTGGCAAGATTAAGACGGCTGTCACTGTACTTGAGGTAGTCAACCACGAATTTATAGATTTCTTCTGGTGTTTTCAGTTCCTGCGCTTTTTCTTTAATCTGGGCTGAGTCTGTCTCCCAGTAACTTTGAGGCTGAAGGTATTTTTCCTTCTCGTCTTTTGTTAACTTTGTGTCAATGTTCCTGAACGGTTTTGAAAATACTTCGACATAACCTTTTGCTATGATATTGATCTGTTTTTTAGGGGCAAGCCTGTACTTTGCGATAAAATTTCCGTCCTCATCGACTACGATATTTTCAGGTGCGGGCTCAATTTTTTCCAATACTATTTTTTGGTAGTTATTATCAGGAGGAAGCGTTATTTCGTCTAGCTGTGCCGTTAGATTGCTATTTTCTAAAAAATAATTGAGGGTGAATTCAAAGACCTGGTTTTGTCCAAACGACATGGAAATGCCCGATGAGGTAAGTTGGTCTTTGTCGAAGGTAAAGGTTTGGACTTTGATGGTTTCTGATTGAGTTTTAGGTTCGGGAACTGCAAAAGCAACTGGGCCAAAAGTCCTTGGAACCGTCATCTGTGCAGAATAATTGTTAAGATCTGGGCTTTTGGCAAGGCGAGGGATAGAAACTTCCCAGATTTGTCCGGATTTGGTGGCAAGCTCTGCCGATGAATATGAAAGCTTTATGGTGACTTTTTTGCCGAGGCCGATTACTCTTTCGTTTAGCTCGAGGGCAATCGTGCTGACATTATCTTCAAACTTAACCTGCGGATCGATTGCTCCGATTCCATCTTCGGCCTTGACGTCCTCGACCTTGATAGAGCCGATTTTCAGCTCGAAGCGGTCAGCATAATAATTGGCGGTTTTATTCTCGAGTGTTATTGTTTGGATAACTTCTGTTTTGCCACTTTCGTCAACTTTGTAATTGACATCGTAGTCAGTCTGAAATTCGCCGTCAGCTTTGGCATTTGCTGGAACAGTCAGCAACAATAGTACAAAAATCAGAAGGGATAGAAAAAAGCAAGAAACAGCGCGGGCAAGTAAACGCATTTAGTTGGCACAGTTAGTATATTATGGAAATTTTAGAAGTTACAAGTTTTTTGTCAAAAACTGTCCGGTGTAAGAAGTTTTGACTTTGGATACTTGATGAGGGGTGCCTTCGGCAACAAGTCTGCCGCCTTCATCTCCTCCTTCAGGCCCAAGGTCAATAATCCAATCGCTGTTTTTAATAACGTCCATATTATGTTCAATAATAATTACGGTGTTACCCGAAAAAACAAGTCTCTTTAAAATAAGTAGGAGTCTTTCGATGTCGGCAAAATGAAGACCGGTTGTTGGTTCGTCTAAGATGTAAAGTGTTCTCCCCGTTGCTTTTTTGGAAAGCTCAGTTGCCAGTTTCACTCTTTGTGCTTCACCGCCTGAGAGCGTTGGCGCAGGTTGCCCGAGTCTGATGTATCCAAGCCCCACGTCGTAGATGGTTTCCAGCTTGTTTTTAATAGTCGGTACATTTTGGAAAAACTGCAAAGCTTCATCAACAGTCATTTTCAAAACATCAGCAATGTTTTTATCGCGGTAGTGAATTTCCAAGGCTTCCTCGTTATATCTTTTTCCCTGACAGACTTCGCAATCAACATAAACATCCGGCAAAAACTGCATCTCGATTTTCACCTGGCCTTCTCCCTCGCAGGCCTCGCACCTGCCGCCTTTGACGTTAAAGGAAAACCTTCCCGGTTTGTAGCCTTTAATTCTGGCATCTGTTGTTTTGGAAAAAAGATCCCTGATGTAGGTGAACGCTCCGGTGTAAGTTGCAGGATTTGATCGCGGAGTTCTGCCTATCGGTGATTGGTCTATCAGGACAACTTTATCAAGGTATTCGATTCCGTCGATTTTTTCAAACTTTCCGGCTTTTGTTTTTGTGCGGAAAAAATGGCTGGCTATTGCTTTATAAATAATTTCATGAACTAAAGTTGACTTCCCCGAACCCGAAACTCCGGTCACGCATATAAACTTGCCCAAAGGAAAAGAAACGTCGATTTTTTTAAGGTTGTGCTGGCTTGCGCCGAACACAGTGAGATTTTGTTTTTCGCTGAAATCCTGAGAAGGTTTATCATGCACAATTGTTTTTATTTCGATCTTTTTTTTGCCCGAAAGGTATTTACCCGTTTGCGATTGGGTCGATTTTTCAATTTGAGAAGGTGTGCCCTGAGCGATAATTTCCCCTCCGTGTTCACCCGCACCGGGACCGAAATCAAAAATGTAATCCGACGCCAAAATCATATCCCTGTCGTGTTCGACAACAATGACCGTGTTTTGAATGTCCCTCAGCTTCTTTAACGTTGTAATCAGCCGGTTATTGTCCCTTTGATGTAAACCTATCGACGGTTCGTCCAGAACATACAAAACACCCGAAAGTCCGGAGCCAATCTGCGACGCAAGGCGTATCCTTTGCGCTTCTCCACCTGCCAGGGTGTTTGCACTTCGGGAAATAGTCAGGTAATCAAGGCCGACATCGACCAAAAACTGCACCCTTAACAAGAGCTCTTTCAAAATCGATTTGGCGATTTGTTTTTCTCTTTCTGAAAGTGTCTGATCGCTTTCAGCGTTTAGTTTTTTGAGCCAAGAAAAAAACTGGTTTATTGAGTATTCTGAAATTTGGGCAATGGTATTGTCGTCAACCGTAACGGACAATGCCTCTTGTTTTAATCTTGTCCCTTGGCACTGGTCACAAATGTCGATGCGCATAAATTTTTCTATTTCACCTCTGACAAAATCCGATTCAGTTTCCTGGTGTCTGCGCTCAAGCATGGGGATTACCCCTTCAAAGGTTGTGTCCCAGGAAACAATTCTGCCAAACCTATTTGGTCCTTTGACCGAATAAACGTTTTCATTGTCTCCGTATAGAACAATCTTTTTATGACTTTCGGGAAGTTCTCCAAAACTTTTATTAAGATCAATCTTGTTTTCAGAAGCCACAGTTTCCAGAGTTCTCCATGACCAGCTATTTGATTCAATTGTCCTTGCCCATGGCAAAATCGCCCCTTCAAGAATTGAAAGATTAGGGTTTATGATTAGTTCTTCGTCGACTTTTCTCAAATAGCCAAGGCCCGCGCATTTAGGGCAAGCCCCGTGTGGCGAATTAAAAGAAAAAGTCCTGGGTTCTATTTCGGAAAAAGAAATGTTGTCAACAGGACAGGTGAATTTTTCCGAATATAGGTGTTCTTTAAGGTCTTTCGGGTATTGCGGAATATCAAAGCTTTTATCCATGATTTCTGCGGCAATAATGTTGCCGTCCGCAAGATTTAGTCCCTGCTCAACGGATTCGGTGAGCCTGCTTTTGTCGGCAGGCAAAGTCAATTTATCGACAACTGCGTCTATTGAGTGTTTGTTGGTTTTAATTAAGACAAAATCGTCCCCGATATCTTTAATTTGGCCGTCGACTCTAACCTGCCGGTAGCCTTTTTTGGCAAGATCGACAAATAGCTGGGAATATTCGCCTTTCCTGTCTTTAACTACAGGCGCCAGCAAAATAATTCTTGTTTGGGGTTTTTCTGCCTTTGCCAGCTTTTGGATTTCTTCAACGATTTGCCCCGGAGTTTGATGAGATATTTCGCGGCCGCAGACGGGACAATGCGGATGGCCGACTCTGGCAAACAAAAGCCGCAAATAATCGTAAATTTCGGTAATTGTGCCTACAGTTGACCTTGGATTATGCGTTGTTGATTTCTGGTCGATCGAGATTGCCGGTGAAAGACCCTCGATTGAATCAACATCCGGTTTATCCATCACGCCTAAAAACTGGCGTGCGTATGATGCCAGTGATTCTACATACCTTCTTTGGCCTTCAGCGTAAATCGTGTCAAAGGCAAGAGAAGACTTGCCCGAACCCGAAATTCCGGTAAAAACAACCAGTTTGTTCTTGGGAATTTCAACACTGATATTTTTTAAGTTGTGAACCCTGGCACCCTTGATTGAGATTTTGTCTGTCATTTTGATGTTGAATGTCAAAGAAAAATTTTATCACGCATTGCAATAATGCTTCAATCGCTAAACGCAACTTAAGTTGACAAAGTTAAAATTCAGCTTTAATATACCGTAAACCTGCTTCAACATATAAATATCAATATGGGTATTGAAGGCGGCAGCAGATTGGAGTATTTATCACCACGAGAACTACAAGATGCTCGCAACAGATTCTATCCTGGGTGGCATACCTACCCTGAGCATGTTGAGGATCAAGTGCTGGCGCCTTGGTTTAGAGTTGTTTGTAATGACCTTGGCGAATATAGAATAGCGTGTGAATCGAAACCCTCTAATGTAAGAGCTGAAATAATTCTTCAAGAGAGCCTTAAGTTTTCAAAGGATTCCGATGAAACATTAAATAACGAATTGCAAGGTTTTGACATAATGAGATTAGTGCCTGCTTCAATGATAGCTATAGGTGTAGGAATAGTAGCTACAGAACCCGCAGCAGTTGAAATTACTAATAAAGAAATTGTACCTAACATTTTTGGTTTAGGTTTAATTGCAATTGGTTTAAAGTACTTAGAGAACGCAAGAAATATCAGTCGAGAAATAATTACTGAGGCCGGACGCAGAGGTTTAAGTGTGAGAAAAGGATTACTCCACAGAAGTCTAGCACAACACAAAGAGTAAAATTTTGAAAAGCCAGAATCAGTAAAACTTCTTAATTTCTTAAAATAAGAATTTGGTCGCGCAGAAACGCTGCTTTTTCGAAGTCCAGAATTTTAGCGGCTTCTTTCATTTCCCGAGCTAAAACCTTAATAAATTTTCGGCGGTCGTCGGGAAGAAGTGAGCCTTCGACTGCGCGGTTGACTGTTTGTTCAATAATCTGGTCATGAAAGACATGTTTTTCCTCTTCTTTTTGTCTTTCTATCAGCTTTTCTCGTATCGGTTTTTCGATTGTTTTTGGCGTGATATTGTATTTTTTGTTGTAATCAAGCTGGATTTTCCTGCGCCTTTCAACTTCGGCAATCGCCCGTTTCATCGACCCCGTTTTTTCATCTGCATATAAAATAACTTTGCCTTCAACGTGCCTTGCGGCTCGGCCCATTGTCTGCACCAAGGAAGTTTCGGATCTTAAGAATCCTTCTTTGTCGGCATCCAGAATGGCAACCAAGGAAACCTCAGGCAAATCCAAGCCTTCGCGTAAAAGATTGATGCCGACCAGAACATCAAAATTCCCCAGTCTCAAATCATCCAAAATATCGCTTCTGTCCAAAGTCAGAATTTCAGAGTGAAGATAATGAACCTTGAGGTCTCTTTCCTTAAGGTAGTCAGCAAGCTCCTCTGCCATTCTTTTGGTTAGAGTTGTTACCAAAACCCTTTGTTTTTTGGCAACTCTTTTTTCAATTTCCAGAATTAAATCATCTATTTGTCCCTTGGTTTTTTTAATGACAATTTCGGGGTCAATCAATCCCGTAGGCCGAACCAGTTGCTCAACAATCTGGTCGGAAATTTTAAGTTCGTATTCTGCGGGTGTTGCCGATGTGCAAATTACCTGATTTACGCGGTCTTTGAACTCCTCAAATTTCAAAGGCCGGTTATCATATGCAGAAGGCAGGCGAAATCCGAAATCGACAAGCATTTCTTTTCGGGCTCTGTCACCCCTGTACATGCCATTGATTTGCGGAATAGTCATGTGGGATTCGTCGATTACAGTAAGAAAGCCTTTAGGAAAATGCGCAAGTAAGGAAAAAGGAGGCTCGCCGGGCTTCCTGCCGTCAAAATGCCTTGAGTAGTTCTCTATCCCCTTGCAATAGCCAAGAGTATTTATCATCTCCAAATCATAAGTAGTCCTTTCCCCTAACCTGTGTGCCTCGAGGTTTTTATTTTGACTTTCAAGATATTTCAGTCTTTCTTTAAGTTCTTTTTTAATGTTTTTAATTGCCAAAACCCTTGTTTGTTCGGCAGAAACGTAGTGTTTCGCAGGATAAAGAAAGAAAGAATCAAAACTTTCCAGAGTTTGTCCGGATACTGGATTAATAAACTCAAGTTTTTTTACAGCGTCATCAGAAAATGTAACTCTAAGCCCTTTATTTTCGTAAGACGGATAAACTTCGATATTTTCGCCGCGCACCCTGTATGTTCCCCGCATAAAATCAATGTCATTCCTTTCATATTGAAGTTTGGCAAAGGCAGTTAGTATGTCTTTTCTTGACCAAATTTGGCTCTTTTCGAGTTGAAGACGCGCTTCCTGATATTCCTGCGGCGAACCAAGGTTGTAAATTGCAGAAACAGAGGCAACAACAATCACGTCGCGTCTGGTTGCAAGAGCGGTTGTGGAGGCCAATCTAAGCCTGTCAATTTCTTCATTGATTTCGGTTTCTTTTTCTATATAAGTATCCGTTGCCGGCATGTAGGCTTCGGGTTGGTAGTAATCGTAATAAGAGACAAAATAACAGACGGCGTTATTGGGAAAAAATTCGCGCAGTTCCTGATAGAGCTGAGCAGCTAGAGTTTTGTTGTGAGAAATGACAAGAGTCGGTTTTTGGGTGTTTTTAATGACGTTTGCAACGGTAAATGTCTTTCCCGAACCCGTAACCCCCAGAAGCGTCTGGTTTCTGTAACCTTTGTTGATTCCCTCTGTAAGCTTCTCAATCGCCTGCGGCTGATCGCCTGTAGGCCTGAAATGTGATTTTAATCTGAATTTCATTGCAAAACCTAATTATACAGGATTTTTCTAAGAAAAAGTCAGATAGCCTGGAAGTTGCAAAACACGAATATGGGTATTGACATATTCGGGTTTTCTTTGGTAATCTTAACCCATGGCGCCAACTGTTTACAAAAGACAAAGGCAGATTCTGGATTTTCTGGGGGATTATATCGATAAATTCGAACACGCCCCCACTTTGGTTGAGATTGCTAAGAAATTTAAGCTAAGATCGCTTGCTACAGTTCATGAACATTTGCAGACGTTGGAAAAAAAAGGTCTTATCAAAAAACAGTCCGGCCTGTCACGGGGAATTGAGATACTGGACAGAAAAATCAGTGAAATAGTAAGAGGCGTCGAGCTTCCTCTTTTAGGCTTTATAGCAGCGGGATCGCCGATTGAGCCTTATACAGACCCAAGCGCCAAATTTATGGTCTCTCCAAATATGGTAAGCCCTGCCAAAAAATCCTATGTTTTGCAGGTAAGAGGCGATTCGATGATAGAAGACGGCATTTTAGACGGAGACTTTGTGATAGTAGAGGAAACAAATAAGGCAAATGACGGTGACATAGTTGTAGCCATGATCGAAAACGGGGTAGTTACCCTAAAACGGTTTTTTAAAGAAAAAGACAAAGTCAGGCTTGAGCCTGCAAATGCCGCCATGAGGCCGATTTACGCAACGAACGTGACTATCCAAGGTCGTTGCGTTGGCGTTATTCGCCGCTATTGATTATAAAAAATTCCCAAAACAAGTTGACATTTCTTCGGCATAAGGTAAGAATGTTTCAGAAATGCAAGGTATTCTGTACGTTATTTCAACCCCAATCGGCAATTTAGGCGATATCACAAAAAGAGCAATAGAGACATTGAAAAATCTCGATATATTGCTTGTTGAGGATACCCGCGTAAGCGGGAAGCTGCTGAAAAATTTTGATATAAACGTAAAAATGGTTTCTTTTAACGAGTACAGCGAAAAAACCAAAACAGATTTAATTATCAATCTTCTCAAAGACGGCAAAAAAGTCGGTATCATTTCTGATGCCGGAACGCCCTTAATTTCGGATCCCGGATTTTTGCTCGTTCGCGAGGCAATTAAAAACGGTATTAAAGTAATTGCAATTCCCGGCCCGACTGCCTTAATTTATGCGCTGACAGTTTCCGGCTTGCCTACTGATAAATTTATATTTTTGGGTTATCTACCCAAAAAAGGAGGGAAGAGAACCAACATTCTAAAAAATCTAAAAAAAGCTTCCGAATACATAACGACAACAGTAATTTTTTATGAAAGCCCATACAGACTGCTTGCGGCGCTAAGAAACATAAATGAGGTTTTTGGAGATGTCGATATAGTCATCTGCCGCGAATTAACAAAACTTCACGAAGAAATACGAAGAGAAAAAGTTACAGAGGCAATAATACATTTCTCCGAAATTCTTCCAAAAGGTGAATTTACTATTCTTTTTCACTCAAAGTAAACTGCGCCCGGTCATTTGCTGAGGTTTGGGAATTTGCATTAAGGAAAAGATGCTCGGCGCAACATCTGCCAGAAGCCCCTGGGGAAACTGGCAGTTTTGACCGCGCAGCTCGTTAAATGCAAAAATACAGGGTGAAGGGTTTATATTATGTTCCGTATCTATTTCACCAGTTCGCAGGTTAATCATTTCTTCTGCATTACCATGATCCGAAGTAATAACCAAACCGCCCCCTTTTGCATATACCGCTTTAGTTATTTCACCCAAAGATTTGTCTATTGACTGTGCAGCCTTGATAGTTGCATCTAATTTACCGGTATGGGCAACCATATCCGCGTTGGCAAAATTGCAGACGATAAAATCGTAGAGATTTGTACTGATTTTTGAAAGTAGGGTTTTTGTTATTTCGGGAGTGGACATTTCAGGTTTTAAGTCATAAGAGGCAATTTTCGGAGAGTCTATCAAAATCCTTTCTTCTTTTGGAAATGGTTGTTCTCTACCCCCGTTGAAAAAATAGGTAACGTGCGCATACTTTTCGGTTTCGGCTATATGCAATTGACGTGCACCGAGATCCGAGAAAACACGCGAAATCGGCATTTCCACCTCCTCGGGCTCATAGGCAATTTTATTAACTGGTAAATTTTTTTCATACCGCGTCATCGAAACGAAAAAAAGATTGTCGATTTTTTCACCCCTTTGAAATGTTGAGATTTTTTCTTCTGATGACGCTTTTTCCTGCGTTAAACTCTCAAGCACAAAAGCCTTCGTAAGTTGTCTTGTCCTGTCTGGACGGTAATTTAGGAAAATTACGGCATCACCTGTAGAAACCGGACCAACCGGAACCTGCGATTCGTCAACAATAATTACGGGTTCAATGAATTCATCCGTTTTGCCCTCTCTATACGATTCTTCAACAGCCTCGATTGGATCTTTTTCCGTCTTCTGGCCCATCCCGCATATTGCATTGTAAGCTTTTTCGGTCCTGTCCCAACGGTTATCTCTGTCCATCGCAAAGTATCTGCCGCTTATGGTTGCGATTTGTCCTATGCCCAAAGACGCAATTTTTGACTTGATTTCATTAAGGTAGAATCTTGCCGATGTCGGCGGGCTGTCTCTGCCGTCCGTAAACAGGTGCAATTTAACCCTAGTTTGGGCAATGCCTTGTTTTGCAAGGAACGATAAAAGTGCATACAGGTGCTCGCTGTCGCTATGAACCGAACCCAAGCCTACAAGGCCTAGAAGATGAAGTTTAGAGCCGTATTTTGAAATATGCTCAACTGCTGCTTTGAATGCGGCGTTTTCAAAGAATGTGCCGTCGGCAATCGACATGTTTATTCTCAAAAGATCCTGAAATACTATTCTGCCTGCACCGAGGTTCAAATGACCGACTTCACTATTGCCTACCTGACCTTCAGGTAGGCCCACTGACTGACCTGCTGAAGTTAAAGTGGCATGAGGATAGGAGTACCAGAGCTCATTGAAATTTGTAAGATTAGCGCGTGTTATCGCGTTTCCTACGCTGTCCTGGGCAACGCCCCATCCATCTAGAATCAGAATTACTAATGGTTTGGGCTTTTTGGATACCCTTAGCATTTATTAAATCTTTGAAAGTTCGTGTTCAATTTCCAAGAGCCTGTTGTATTTGGCGACTCTTTCACCTCTGGCAGGTGCACCCAGCTTTGCGTAATTGGCACCAATTGCAACCGCAAAATCTGCGATAAAATCGTCGTTTGTCTCTCCGGAACGGTGTGAAACCACGATTTTGAAATCTGCCTCTTTTGCATATTTTACGACATCGATTGTTTCCGAAATGGTACCCGCCTGATTTGGTTTAATAATTACTCCGTTGCAGGCTTTTTCCTCTTTTGCTTTTTTAAGTCTTTCCAAGTTTGTAGTAACCAAATCATCGCCAACAATAATCGTTTCTTTGCCGATTTTTTCTGTGAGTTTTTTCCAATCACCCCAGTCATCTTCTGCCAAAGGGTCTTCGATTGAGAGCAGATGGTATTCGCTGTTTAAAGAGACAAAGAATTCTACAAACTCATCGCCATTTAAAGGAATAGGTCTATCCTTTATTTTGTAAGAGCCTTCTTTTTTAAGCTCAGTAGCCGCAACGTCAAGGCCTAAAAAAACGTCAAGACCCAGCTGATAATGTGCAGCGTCAATTGCCTCAGCAATCAACTTCAATGCATCTACATTGGAATACAATGTCGGCGAATATCCCCCTTCGTCTCCTACAAGTACTATACCGCTGTGGGCGGCAATCGTCTGTTTTAGGTGATAATATATTTCTGCCCCTGCCCGTAGATTGTCAGAGTAAGCTGCGGATTTTTTTGGCACAAGTAAAAACTCTTGGAAGTCCACATTACCGGATCCGTGGAGTCCGCCGTTTAAAATGTTAAACATAGGTGTAGGAATTGCAAAACGACCGAGTTTAATTTGAGAGATCTCATTCAAGTATTGCCAGAGTTCGATCTTCCGAGATTGTGCTTGGGCTTTGGCGACCGCACCGGAAATAGAAAGCGTCGTATTTGCGCCTAAGTTTGATTTATCTTTGGTTTTATCAGCAGCAATAATCAAATTGTCTACAGCTCTTTGATCAGCTGCATCTTTGCCTAAAATAAGTGGAGAAATAACAGAATAAATTTTCTCTAAAGCTCGAAGAACACCCTTGCCCGAATATCTTGCGGGGTCATTATCTCTTAGCTCCACGGCTTCATGTTTACCCGTAGAAAGACCGGAAGGAGTCGAAAATACGCCGAATGAGTCATCCTCAAGAATTACCGTTGCTTCGATTGCGGGATCACCCCTGCTGTCTAAAATCTCGCGTGAGATTATTTTTTTTATTTTGGCCATAAAATTAGTTTCTCTTTTTTAAATGCTTTTCTTCTGCCTCATAGATTGTTTCCCTTGTTGTCTCAATTGCATCGGGGTTTACTGAAATCGACGTAATCCCCCACTGGACAAGTTTTTGTGTCAGTTCAGGGTAAATAGAAGGTGCCTGGCCGCAAATCGAGCAGCTGATTTTTGCGTCATGAGCTCCTCTTACAGTTTTTTCCAGTGCCCATAAAACTGAAGGGTCAAGCTCGTTAAACTCGCCTGCTACTTCTTCGTTATCCCTGTCTGTCCCAAGAATCAGCATTGTAAGATCGTTTGAACCAATAGAGACGCCGTCAATGCCAACTTTAATAAATTCGTCAAGCTCAATGACGTTGGTAGGAATTTCGACCATCATCCAGAATTTGAAAGTTTCATCTTCAAAAAGTCCGACTTTTTCGACAAGCTCCCTCACTGTCGAAAGCTCCTTTGGGCTCCGGACAAAGGGAATCATCAGGTGTAAATTCTTGTATTTTTGGCGTGTTTTTAAAATAGCTTCTAGTTCGAGTTTAAAAATGTCAGGATCCTTAATGTACCGAAAAGCACCTCTGTATCCAAGCATGGGGTTTGATTCCAAAGGTTCATATCTATCCCCTCCTTTCAAGTTTTTATACTCGTTTGATTTTAAATCGCTTGCCCTGTAGATTACGGGTCTTTTGCCAAACGCTTTGCCGAAGTATGAGAGTCCTTCGGATAATTTATCCGTGAATTCCTTCCCCTTTTTCTCTTCGAGGAATTTTTTCGGATGGGTACCGATTTGCGCCAGCATGAATTCGGCCCGCAACAATCCCACCCCATCGACGTTTTGGGAAGCAATTTTGGCGGCAAGCTCTGGTTCTGCCAGGTTTACATATAGGTGCGTTGCTGTTTTATGGTGTTTGGCAAAAACATGCGATTCTTGCTGTTTGATATGTTTTTTGGCTGGCGAAACATCTCCTTCGTAAATCAAACCTTTGGCACCGTCGACGGTAATGACCATACCTTCTTTCAGGATTTTTGTAGCGTTTTGCGTTCCCACAACGCAGGCAATACCCAGTTCCCGTGAAACAATGGCCGCATGTGATGTTCGCCCTCCTCGGTCAGTTACAATGGCGCTTGCTCTTTTCATCGCGGGTACAAAATCGGGGTTTGTCATTTCGGTTACCAAAACATCGCCTTGTTTAATGCGTGATAACTCTTTGGCGCTTTTTAAGATAACTACCTTACCGGTTCCGATAACAGGTGAGGCAGGGGAGCCTGAAAGAATGGGTTTTTTGGTAATTTGATCTGATTTTTTTGCTTCAAGCTTTTGGTCAGTTGTTTTGATTGTTGTAACGGGCCGCGTCTGGACTATGTAGAGCTTATTATCTTCAAGCGCCCATTCCATATCCTGCGGGAAAAAATAATGCTTTTCAATCTGCACTCCAATTTTAGTAAGCTCTGTAATTTTTTCATCTGCAAGCTTCTGATCTTTTCTGTGAGGTGTGGAAACCGGCACTATTTTGTTTCCCCTGCTGGACAACGTCATAAATTTTTCCTGGGAAACGATGTTTTTTGAAATGATTTTAAAAGTTTCTTTCTCTACTTCATAATGGTCAGGTGTAACCTGTCCCCCCACAATTAATTCGCCAAGCCCGAAAATTGCCTCAATAATTACTTTTTTCTTGTCGTTGGTAATAGGATCTATCGTAAACATGATTCCCGAAATTTCCGACTGGACCATCTTCTGAACAGGTACGGCAATACCCACCTTAAAATGATCGAAATTTTTCTGTACTCGGTAAAAAATTGCTCTTGCCTCAAATAGCGATGCCCAGGCACCTAAAATTGCTTCTTTGAGCTCTTCATGTCCGAGGACATTAAGAAATGTGGACTGCTGACCTGCAAATGATGCTTCAGGCAGATCTTCTGCGGTTGCAGACGATCTTACGGCTACTCTTACATTTCTGTTTTTCGAAAGTTCATCGTAATATCTGTAAATCGATTTTTCGAAATCCTTGTCGAGCCGGATTTTTTTTATTTCTTTCTGGCAGGCGCCGGCTTTTGATTCAAGAAGTAAGGGGTCATCGACGTTGAGGCCGTACAAAATACCCTTAATCCGGTCAAGTGCTCCGGATTTTGATAAATTATTAAAATAGGCGCCCGCTGTGACAATAAACCCGTCGGGGATCGGGATCTTGATTTTGGTAAGCTCCCCTAAGTTTGCCCCTTTGCCGCCGACCTGGGCCCCGTCATCTTTATCTACTTCTGAAAACCAGACTAAGTCCTGCATATTGCCTTTAAATTGCCCACTTAAAATAAGAAATTAGGCAGATTTGTGAAGGTTTAAACCAATTTTAACATCTACGAAGGGAGATACTTCAACAGTAGAATCATTACCAGGGATTTCTCGTCAACTGCGGACAAGCTGTTTTTGATTGTATAGTCCAGGCGCAAAAGACCGCGGTAAAGTCCGATAAGTTTATTTAGACTAAAAAGATCTGCCTGTTTTTGAATTTTATCCCACTGCCAATCCAGAATATTTCTTTCAAAAAAGTCCTGCGATTTTTCTTTTCCCGCCTGACACTTAGCAGCAATCAACAAAGATACCCTGAAAAGCATGTTCCAAACAAGAAAATTGTTTTTATCAGCATCAATCTGCGGTAGATATCTTGCACTTTTTGAAAAATCGGGTGAAAGCGAATCTAAAAACCAAAAGAGGGTTGATTGCAACTTGAACTCTTTTATTTGCCAATCAGGTGGATTTTTTGCAGCTTGCCTTAGCACAAACTTTGTGTCCTCCAGAAAAATGACAGTGCGGTTTTGGGGAATTTTGGAAAGTGAGTTTAATTTTATTTTCTTGGAAGAGAGCCAGTTTCGGCATATTACAAGCTTCTCTGTCTCAAAAAGGTCTTCAGCGTACACCGCTTCTTGAAATAATTCAATCCTATCCTTGTCAGTCAGCTGAACCTTGGGGATATCTTTGTACTTTATCAGGAGACTTTTCAAATACCTTTCGGAATCATCGGTATTTTCCCCGTGCAAAACGTGAATCATACTTTAACAACTGCGCTTTTGTCCTTTACAGATTTATCGACTTTAAGCCCAAACTCGTCGCCTTTTTTGGCTATTTCGATTTTGGCGTGCTCAATCTGCATGGATTTTATTTCCTGCTCAAATTCTTCTCCTTGACTGTCTGTCAGCTTTACCTTGTCTCCCACCTTTAAATCCCCACTGACAAGCTTGACAACGGCCACACCAATCTTATCGTAATAGTGGGTAATTTCACCCACTTTTTTGTCTGCTATTTTTAATTCACCTCCCCGTCTTTGATATCACCTTCTTTAAGGATATCAGTAATTTTAGTGTTTGACGCGGTCAGTTTGTTTTTGCAAAGTTTATGCAAGGCAACGCCCTCTTCCAGCAATTTTAGGCCTTCTTCAAGATCAAGGTTCGGACTTTCGAGTTTCCCGACGATTTCTTCGAGTCTTGCCAGCGCCTGTGTGAAATTAAGGCTTTTTTGAAGTTTGGTCATTGCTTGTCGACGACTTTTGATCTTAAGCTTCCGTTTGCTAATTTTACTCCAATCAGATCGCCAACAACAACGCTTTTAATACTTTTGATGATCCGGCCGCTTTTATCTGTGGTTATTGAGTATCCCCGGAACAAAGTGTTTTGAGGAGAAAGCAGAACAAGAGACTTATTGAGGTTTTTAAGAAGCTGCCTTTTGTTTTCTGTTAAAAGAAAAAAGTTTTTTCTAAGAAGTACTGTCAGCTCATCCAGTTTTATTTGGGAGGCAGAAACTAAAAGTTTTTCGTGTCGTCTCAGGGACTCTTTCAAAGAATTAATAATGTGAGGCAAATCTTTGAAAGTATTTTTAGTTTGGGTAAGTTTAAAGAAAATATGGTCCAGTCGCTGGAAATTTGCTGAAAAATAGTAAGCTGAATTCGATTTCAGCCTTAAACCAAGCTGGTCAAGAGATTCAACTAAAGATTGGTATCCGAAAGTTATAATGTTTGCTGCATCCGTCGGGGTTGATGCCCGCACATCCGCCACCCATTCGGAAAGAGATTCATTTGCTTCGTGTCCTATGGCAACAACGGTGGGGGTTTTAAGGGAAAATATCAGACGGGCAACGGATTCATCATTAAAGGCCGCCAAGTCCTCAATCGAGCCGCCGCCACGCGTTATGACTATCGCATCAAAACCCATTTTATCTACCCTTGGAAGGACTTTAAGAAGACTTGATACTGCTCCAATTCCCTGCACGCGAACGTCCGCTGTGTATAACTCGATTATTGGGAATTTATAGGCGGTGTGTTTTACAAAATCGTTATAGGCGTCAGAACCAACGGAAGTAACTACGCATACTTTTTTGGGGTATTTGGGGATTTCTTTTTTGTGTTTTTCGTCAAAAAGTCCCTCATTTTTCAGTTTTTTGATAAGTTCGTCAAGCTGTTTTTGCAAAAGTCCTTCGCCTGATGCCTCTACCATCGATATCCTAAACTGGTATTTGCCGAAAGGTTCATACAAGGAAAGATTGCCGAAAGCTAAAATCCTTTGTCCCGTTACTTTCCCTTTGAGATTTGCAATCATAAATTCCTCGGCAATACATGGAAGAACAGCACTTTCGTCTTTAAGGTCAAGGTAATAAAAATTCCAATTCGGGTTTTTTCTAAATGAGGAGATTTCGCCTTCGACCCAAAAAGTCATTTCTTCAAGAGTCTGTTTGGCAAAATAATTAACTTCCGAAATGCTGTATATTTTTTTGCCTTCAATAACCTTCATTCGATAGTCTGGATTATTATTTCTCTTTCCCTTGGACCATCAAATTCCGCAAGACAGATCCTCTGCCATGTCCCCAATAGCATTTTGCCGTTCTTTAATGGAATACTTACGCTTTGACCGATGCTTGCCGAAAGTATATGAGAAGGAGTATGCGATTGACCGCCGTGAGTATGGGCAAACGGGCCTTTGGGTCCTTCTTTTTCGAAGTATTTAAGAATATCCTTTTCAAGAGCGTCTTCCATTTCCGAAATCATCAAGGCGCAGGTGGTATGTTTGACGAAAATTAAAGCAATCCCTTCGTCGATTTTTGATTGAGAAACGGCGCCTTCAACATCTGAGGTAATATCGACAAGCAGTCTCTTTTTATCCGTTTTAACAGAAATTACTTTTTGCATATCAAAAGTATAATACAGACCATTTTGGGGGATTGACAAGTTTTTTTACACGCTGTATATATACTTTTGCTTATCGCAAGATAGGCAACTTGAAAGGGCTTCTCGAAAGAGAGGCCTTTTCTTTTTTTTGTCTAAATTACGTTAGAAATACTTAAAACTTGAGGCAATCTCGTCTAAACCTTCTTCCGTTTTACCAATATCTTCAGTCTCATCCAGCTGTAAGTAAGAGACAACAACAGGCTTTTCGACATCAAAAATAAGATAGGTAACACCCAATAGGCCGCGTTTTTGCGAGCCGTTTCCGGTCGCTGTAGTTTTAACTTTAGTTACCGGTTTGCCGTCGATTTCCTTGTTTTCAACGGAAACAATGTTTTGAAAATCATTGGGATTAAGATAAAGCTTTTGAAGATTCGGCCAATCCAGAATGCTGTGCACCTCGAGTTTTACCGGAACAAAAAAATCACTGGTGTCGGCGGGAACTACAAATGCATATGGCGCAAAAAACGCACATTCCTGGGACTGCTCGCTGTAACTTGTAAACCAATCTTTGGGATAAGAAACTTCGTACGAATGTACAATGTTTGAGCAAAGTTTTACATATGATGCGATAACACGTCCGGTCTGGGTATCGGCGTAAGGGACTGGGGAATTAATTGGCAGGTCCAAGGAATTTTCGTTCCCGTTATTGTTTAATTCGCTGGAGTTAATAATTCCCTGAATGCTTTTTTGGGACCCAAGAACATAAAAAACAACCGCATACGAAAGCAGAAAAACCGCTATTGAGGAAAATTTCAGGTGCTTTTTAAATTTGTGCAGGCTCAACTTTAAATAAGCTCAGGGGAATACCCCGTAACTTAAGCTTAAAGTCTACACTTGGTACCTGTCAACAGAACCAGGTTTCTTATGCTGCGGTAGGATCTCCACCAGCTACGGGTTCATCCGGCTCACCCTCCGCGGGTGGGGTTGGAGGAACTTCAGCACCAGGTTCTGCCGGAGTATCTGTGCCCGGTGAAGGCATATCCCCTCCAGGAGTCTGAGTCTGATCCTGTCCTCCGTCCGAGGGCATTCCCGTGTCTTGTCCGCCTCCCATTGGATCAGCTGGATTTTGACTGTTTTGACCTTGATCATCATTAGGATCCATCTATTACCTCCTTTGACATATTTTATCAGAAACAATCTTGGGTTTGTAAACCCCCAAAACTATTTAC
>Ga0209431_10000833_pt1 | contig 25683 bp, 29 predicted proteins | sample RifCSP13_3_FD_184021 | JGI IMG/M metagenome (GOLD analysis project Ga0209431, IMG submission 184021) | Soil microbial communities from Rifle, Colorado - Rifle CSP2_sed 13_3 (SPAdes) (version 2) | ecosystem: Environmental > Terrestrial > Deep subsurface > Rock core/Sediment | place: Rifle...
CCGTGGGAGAAGGCCATGAACGCCGCGGAGAAGACCTGCAGCTTCCGGAAGGCGCGGTTGAGCGGCGAAGGGTGGAAGTTCCGGAAACCCCAGTAGATGGCCAGCATGATGAGGAACGCCACGACGGTCCCCGCCACGGGCGACACGACGATGGCGACCAGGATCTTGGAGATCCCCCCCCAGTTGAGCGGGTGGATCCCCTTCGCCGCCACCACCGCGCCGATCAAGCCCCCGATGATCGCATGGGAGGAGGAGGCGGGGATGCCGTAGTGCCAGGTGAGCAGGTCCCAGAAGATCGCCCCCGCCAGGGCCGACAGGACGACGATCTGCGATACGTGCGCCGGGTCGACGATCCCCTTGCCGATGGTCGTCGCGACGTGGGTGGAGACCAGCGCCCCCACGAAGTTCAGTCCCGCCGCCATCAGGATGGCGTTGCGGATGGAGATCGCCCGGGTGGAGATGCAGGTGGCGATGGCGTTCGCCGTGTCGTGGAAACCGTTGATGAAGTCGAAGGCCAGGGCGGCGACGATCACCATCCCCAGCAGGAGCGCGGGCGCCTCAGGCATTCTTCAGCGCCACGCCTTCCAGAACGTTCGCCGCGTCCTCGCACCGGTCGGTGGCCGTCTCCAGCGTCTCGTAGATTTCCTTCCACTTCAGGATGGACACGGGGTCCTTCTCGTGCTCGAAGAGGTACGCGATCGCGTCCCTGCAGACCCGGTCCGCCTCGTTCTCGAGGGAATTGACCTCGACGCAATGCTCGTAGACGTGGTCCCTCCCCTTGGACGAGGGAAGATGGGATATCCCCTTGTGCAGTTCCTGTACGCACTTCAGGATCAGGAACCCCAGCTCCTTGGCGTGCGGAGTGACCTCGGTGACCTTGAAGAGGAGCATCCGGGTGGCCGCGGCCTCGATCAGGTCGATCACGTCGTCGAGGGAGGACGCGAGGGCCAGGATGTCCTCCCGGTCGATCGGCGTGACGAAGCTCGTGTTCAGCTTCTTGATGATCTCGTGGGTGAGGGTGTCCCCCTTGTGCTCCACCTCCTCGATCGCCCGGACCCGCTCCCGCAGGTCGTCGAACTGCTCCAGGAGATCCTTGAGGCGCTCGGCCCCCTCGACGATGTTCGACGACGCCTTCTGGAAGAGGACGAAGAACTCCTGGTCCCGCGGAATGATCCGGAACATCACCCTTCCCCCGCCATACGGGCCAGCGCGGCTTCCGCTCCGGCCACCAGCTCCTCGAGGATCTCCCTCACCGGCTGGACCTTCTTCACGAACGCCACGCTCTGTCCCGCCATGAGCGATCCGTGTTCCACGTCGCCCTCGACGACGGCGCGCCGCAGCGCCCCGATCCAGAACTCCTCGAGCTTGACCTGCGCCTCCTCGCGCGGCATCTCGCCGGATTTCACCTTGCCCAGCAGATCGAACTGGAGCCGGTTGAAGTCCTTCGTCCCCTCGTTGACGATCGCCCGCACGGGGATGGTGGGCAGCGACGGGTCGAACTGCGTGGTGGGCATGGCGTCCCGCGCGGAGGCCCGCACGAACGCCTCCTTGAACCGGGGGTGCGCGACGCACTCTTCCGCGGCCACGAACCGCGTCCCGAGCTGGACCCCGGCGGCCCCCAAGGCGACGTACTGAGCGATGATCTCCCCGGTCCCGATCCCTCCGGCCACGAAGACGGGGACCTCCGTGACGTTCAGGAGGAACTCCTGCGCGAGGATGGACGTGGCGACGGGACCGATGTGCCCCCCCGCCTCGTTCCCCTCGATGACGAGGGCGTCGACTCCCTGCTTGATCAGGCGTTTCGCCAGCGACAGGACCGGGGCGAAGCAGATGATCTTCAACCCGGCGGCCTTCACCTCGGCGATGTCCCGCCCCGCCGGGATGCTCCCCGCGAAGAAGACGTACGGGCACTTTTCCCGGATCACCACCTCGATGTGCTGCTTGAACGCCGGTGCGACCGTGATGAGGTTCACGCCGAAGGGGTTCCGCGTCTTCTCCCGCGTCTTCGCGATCTCCTTCGCCAGGATCTCCGGCGGCATGTTCCCCCCCGCGAGCACGCCGAACCCCCCCTCGTTCGATATGGCCGACACGAGGTTGGCCTCGGAGACCCAGGTCATCGCCCCGCACATGATCGCGTAACGGGTCCCCAGGAAGTCGGTCCCGCGTTTCCACGCATGCGGCAGGCGCTTCAGTTGCGTGATCTCCATCGATTTCGCTCCGGGTGCAACGGGATGGCAAAGGTTCACTATATACCATAATTTGCTATATTGCGGGCATGGTCAAAGCGGACGAACTGTACGACATCACGGTCGTCGGCGCGGGACCCGTGGGACTCTACGCCGCCTACTACGCGGGGCTGCGGGAGTGCCGGACGAAGCTGATCGAGACGTACCCCCAGGTCGGCGGACGCCTGATCTCCATGTACCCGGAAAAGGAGATCTTCGACGTCGCCGGCCACCGGAAGATCGTCGCCGCCCGGCTCATCAGGGAACTGACCGAACAGGCGATGCAGTACCGGCCCGCGGTGGTCCTCAACGAACGGGTCACCGGGCTGCGGATCCTCGGGGAGCGCGTCATCGAACTGACCACCCCGGCGGGACTCCACTACACCCAGACCGCGATCATCGCCGCCGGCTGCGGCGCGGTCGTTCCCCGGAAGCTCGACATCCCGAACCTCATCGAATTCGAGGGGCACGGAATCCACTATTTCCTCCATTCCTTCGAGCCGCTCCGGGGGAAGAAGGTCCTGATCGTGGGCGGGGGGAACAGCGCCGTCGACTGGGCGCTCTCCCTCGACGGGATCGCCTCCGAGGTCACGCTTTGCCACCGGATGTACAAGTGGCAGGCCCACGAGGCGATGGTCCACCGCCTCCTCTCCTCCCGCGTGCGGGTGAAATACCCGTATTACACGCTGAAGGAGGTGCTGGGCGAGGACAACGTGACCGGGGCGGTGATCTGGAACGAGCGCAGCGGGCTGGAAGAGACGATCGAGGTGGACGCGATCGTGCTCTCGATCGGGATGCTGACGAACATCGAGCCGTTCCGCGAGTGGGGGCTGAACATCGTCGGCAACGGGATCGCGGTCGCCCCCGACATGTCGACCAACCTCCCCGGCGTCTACGCGGCGGGGGACATCGTCACGTACCCCGGCAAGGTCCTCCTGATCACCGCGGGCTCCGGCGAGGCGGCCACGGCGGTCAACACGGCGAAGGAGTACATCCTGAGCGAAGAACTGGGGCGCTAAGCGGAGTCGCCGCAGGAGGGGGGCGCCCCACTCCCGTACGTAATGCGCTCCCTGGGGTACCCCCGCAGTAGGAAGAACGGGGGGCACAGTGAGGCCGGTGCGCAGCCGTGCAGGTTCACCGCACGGCAAGCCACGAACGGAGCCCCCCTCCGAGGCGACGCAGCTTAGCGCAGGCGCCACGCTTCGCGCAACGCATGGGCCCGGTTGGAGAAGACGCCGACCGCGCCGGCGGCGATCAAGGCGAGCGCTTCCTCCGGGTCGTCGACCGCGTACGGCAGGAACGGGATGCCGGACGCCGCCACTTCGCGGAGACGCAGCACGGTAAGGCGCCGGCGGTCGGGGTGGATCGAGGAGAGGCCGTGCCGGAGGCAGAATGCGAGGTCGGACGCCGACGGGCGGCCGGTCACGAGGCCGCACGGCAGCGCGGGAAGAAGAGACCGCGCGGCGAGGCACTCGTCGCGAAGGCCCGAGGAGAGAAGGACGCTTCCTTCATATCGCGCTCCCGTCAGCGCCTTCGCGGCCGCGTGGAAACCGCCCGGAACTTTCGACTCGATGTTGACCGGGACGCATCCCCGGACGATCTCCAGCACGTCGGCGAGGAACGGAAGCGCCTCCCCGTTCTTCAGCCGGACCGTTCGCAGGCGCGCCGCGGGCGTGACCCCCACCGCCAGGTTCTCCTTCGCCGTTCTCCCGGTGCGCCCGTCGTGGAAGACGACCGGGACGCCGTCGGACGACAGGCGGACGTCGAACTCGATCATGTCGGCGCCGTCGGAGACCGCCAGCGCGAAAGCGGCCGGGGAATTCTCGAGCGCCCGGTCCGACGCGCCGCGGTGGGCGACGAAGACCGGCCGTCCCGGCTCCCGGCCGGGGAAAAGGGGACGCATACGGTAAAGTATCCTATAATCGCATCGAATGATCGACGTGATCTACAATCCCGTCGCAGGCCCGAAGGTCGTGAACCGGATCGACCGGGTCCGTTCCTTCCTCTCCGGGCGGGGTCTCTCCTTCCGGGTCCGCGAGACGGGCGCCCCCGGGGACGCGGTCGTGATGGCGCGCGAGGCGGCGCACGAAGGGATGGACGTCGTGGTCGCGGTCGGCGGGGACGGCACGATGAACGAGGTCGCCGGCGGGCTGGCGGGGAGCGCGACCCGGCTGGTCTTCGTCCCCCACGGGACCGGGAACGTCTTCGCCGGGGAGTTTTCCCTGCCCCAATCGGTGGAGGGGTGCCTCGACCTGCTCTTCTCCGGGAAGACGATCTCCGTGCGACTGGCGAAAGCCAACGACCGGCACTTCGTCCTGCTGGCTTCCGCGGGATTCGACGCCGAGGTGGTGGAGCGAATGAACCAACGCCAGAAGAACCGCCTCGGCATCGCCGCCTACTACCTGTGCGGGGCGCGGCACCTCCTTCGCCCCCAGCCCGCGCTCTGGCTCGAGTTCCCCGGCCGGGAGCGGGTCGAGGCGCAGGCCGTCGTCGTGGCGCGCGGGAAGAAGTACGGCGGGAACGTGACCATCGCTCCCGACGGCGACATCCTGGGAGAAACGTTCCGGGTGGTCGCCCTCCTGCGGATGGGGCGCTTGTCGATCGTGAAATTCGTCATCGACGCCTTGCGGGGGAAGCACATCGCCTCCCGGCACGTCCTGCTCCGGGAATGTTCGTCCCTCTTCGTCCGCTGCAGCATCCCGTCCGCCTGCCAGGTGGACGGGGAGTACCTCGGGTCGCTCCCGGTGCGTTTCACCGTGACCGACACCCTCTTGCGGATCGTCGTCCCGAAGGAGTTCCCCTCGACCCCGGCTTGACAGCGGTATTGATAATATATGAAAATGTAATACCGCCGCGCAGGGGGTGCGCCATGACGCTGTCCAGCCGTTTGACGAGCAAATGCCAGGTCACGGTGCCGAAGGAGATCCGGAAGGCGCTGCGCCTCTCCCCCGGCAACCTCGTCCACTTCGCCATCGAGGGCGGGAAAGCGGTTCTCCGGCCGGCGCCCGAAAGCCACGCCAAGGCCTTGAAGGGACTCGGCAAAGACTCCTGGCGTTCCCTGGGCGGCGCCGACCGCTTCCTGCGGCGGGAGCGGGATTCCTGGGCGTGACTCCCACGCGCGTCACCCACGAACGTCAACGGGTCTTCGCCCTCGACACGAACATCTTCATCTACCACTTCGAGGAAAACCCGGCGTACGTCGGTTTCACGCAACGTCTATTCGAGCGGATCGAATCCGGACGCGTGAAGGCGGTCACCTCGGCCCTGACGCTGCACGAGGTGCTCACCGGCGCCCGCAAGGCGGGAGATGACCGGCTGTTCTCGCTGTACCGGGACCTGATCGGTTCGTTCCCGAACCTTCACGTCGTCCCGTTCGACGCGCGCATCGCCGAGATCTCCTCGGCCCTCCGCGCACGCTACGACCTCCCCACCCCCGATGCGATCCAGGTCGCGACCGCCCTCCAGCAGGGTGCGGAGACGCTCGTGACCAATGATGCCCGCCTGAAGCGGGTTCGCGAGATCAAGGTCACCCTCCCCCCGAAGGCGAAGTGAAACGGAAAAGGAAAAGGGGCGGGGGGAACACCCCGCCCCTCGATCCGCCGGCGTCTGCCGCCGGGATGAGGAACCCGTCGGACGCGGCTACTTCTTATGGCACTCGTCGCACTTTACCGGACCCTTCTTCTCCTTCTGATGGCACGCCTTGCACTGCTTGTGGAACGCCTCCTTCAGGTCGACCTTCTTCTCCTCGGTCTTTGCGCCGTGGCACTTCGAGCACTTCTGCTCGCTCCCGGCGGCATCCTTGTGGTGGCATGCGGCGCACTCCTTGACCTTCTCTCCGTGCGCCTTGTGGTCGAAGGCCACCGGCGCCTTGGACTTCTGGATCTCCTTGATCACGATCTTTCCTGGGGGCGCGGCAAACGCCGTGCCGAAGGCAAAGACCACCGCGACCATGAACAGCGTGAATCCCGCCACTTTCCTCATCGAGGTACCCCCTTCGAGTGTGATTGCCTGCAATCATAAATTCGGATCGACGGATAATCAACAAAATACACACGCCTCTTGACAGGAGACGCGGCGTTATTTTTCGTCGGGGACGCTTCCCGTCCCCCCGCCGTCCCGAAGGCACGGCGTCCGAGGTCTTTCGACCGGTTCCCGGGCATCCGGGTCATCGCGCCGCCTCCACCGCGGGCTCCATCCCCTCCTCCTCGCCCACGGGCACCAGTCGGGACCCACGGGTGATCCGTAACTTCCTCCCACGCCACTCGACGTTCCGGGAGAAGAAGGCGGAGAACCAAAGACCCGCCGCCAGCACGTCGCGGAGGGGGCCGAGGAGGACCCACCCGGGGGATGCGCGTTCCCCCAGCATCCGATGCATGCCATAATCCATCGTCATCTTGGCCGCCCCGACCCCGGCGGCGACCGTCCACGCCCCGGCATCCCCCGGAGCCACGGCAACCATCAGCAGCGAGAGTCCCACCGGGTTGGTGAACAACTCGACGAAATACCCCGCTCCCGCAATCGAAAAGCGCATCCGGTTCCACCGGGCGTGCCGCGAGAGGAACTGGCGCGGCGTGCGGTACACGTTCACGTTGTCCACGGGCGATCCCGAGATCACCACCTTCTTCCCGGCATTCCGGAACATTTCTCCGAGAACGAAATCCTCGGCGAGGTAGTCTTTCACGGAGGCGAGCCCGCCCATCGCGTCCAGGTCCGCGCGGCGCATGAGCATCGACTTTCCGACGACGCACGGCTTTCCGAACATCCGGTCGAGGAGGGAGACGGAGGGGAGGATGAACGTGTTCAGGTGCTGGTTTTCCAGCCGCGCACCCAACGTCTTCGCGCCGATCCCGCGGACCAGGTGGCTCACCAGCCCCACGGAGGGGTCCCGGAAGTGCGCCATCGCCTCCCGCAGGTACCCCGGCGCCGGGGCCACGTTGCTGTCGCTGATGAGGACGAACGGGTACCTCGCGGCGGCGTACCCCGGCATCATGTTGTTCACCTTCGGGTTCAGCCCCTTCCGGCAATCCCCCACCACCACGACGATCTCCCGTTCGGGGTGCATCTCCTTCACCTTCCGGGCCACCCGCAGCGCCGGGTCGCTCGCCCCCTGGACGCAGAAGACGATCTCGTAGCGGGGATAGTCCAGCCGGCAGAAGTTCTCCAGGTTGTCGAGGAGCCGGTCGTCGACTCCCTTGAGGGGCTTGAGGATCGACACGGCCGGCAGTTCTTCATCGTCGGCGGGCCCGATCGCGCGGCGGCCTTTCCCGAGCGCCCTCCACGCGGAGCAGTATTGCAGGAGGCACGCCGCAAGCGACGCGGCCACGGGAAATTCAAGCAGCAGGTTCATCGCAACCTCCCTCGCGGTGCGGGATCGCGCTCCACCTCACTCCCGCGCCGTCCCGTTGCGGAACATGGTGATCGCCACGCCCCGGTTGTCCCGGATGCACTCCTTCACCGCCTCGACGTTCTTCCGGCACGGCAGGAGCGTCTTCCAGGAGTAGAGATGGTTCGCCTTGTGGAAGTCGCCGTTGGCGAGGATCGGGTAGTTGCTCAGGCTGACCACGGAGAACAGGTCGGTCCGGTTCGCGACTTCCCATGCGTCGAAACAAGGGGCGAACTTCTGCCGGTGGTTCCAGAAGTAGAGGGTGTCGTGGATCTCGTGGTCCGTATGGTGGGGGTGGCATGCCACCACGAGCGCGCCCTGCCCCCGCGCCTCGCGAAAGATCTCCTCCCAGCCCAGGTCGGCGGAGACGTACCGCTTCAGGTCCAGGAGCAGGACATGGGCCGACTCCTCCTCGGAAAGGTAGTTTTTCGTGATCTCCACTCCCGGGATCAGCAGCATGCCGTACCGCGCCATCGCCCGATCGGCCTCCCGCCGGAGGGTCTCCATGTACCCCGGAAAGTTCTCCTCCGCGATCGTCTTGTTCAGCCGCTCGGCCCACGAGCCGATCGTGCTGTCGCTGTTGTAGACATGGTCGGTGATGGAAATGACGTCGAATCCCGCCTGGCCGTAGATGTCGACCACTTCCGGCAGATCGACCGATCCGTCCGACCAGGTGGTGTGGATGTGGAAGTCGCACAAGAGCATGGACATGGCGAGGAATATAACGGGGCGGGGCTATGTGAGGATGAAGCGCGCGTGAAGTGGATGTTAAGGTCGGCGGGAGCCGCCGGTCCCCTCCAGCGCTCTTCGCCGTTTCACCCACCGGGCGAACCAGGCGGAGGCGGCGGTGGGCGTGCGCTCCAGCGTGTCGAAGTCGACGCGGTACAGCCCGAACCGCGGCCTCAACCCCTCGAGCCACTCGTAGTTGTCCATCAGGGACCACCAGAAATATCCCCGGAGGTCGACCCCCTCCCGCATCAGCCGGAGGACGATCCGAAGGTGGTCCTTCATGAAGGCGATCTTGCGGCGGTCGTCGGTTTCCGCGGCGCCGTTCTCCGTGACGACGAGGGGGACCCCGGCCAGCGCGGCGGCCCGCAGCACGTCCTCGAACCCTTTCGGGTAGACCTCCCACCCGGTCTCGGTGAGGCCGCGCTTCTCCCTGTCCTCCCAGAAGTATTCCGGTCCCTTCATGCCCAGGGGGGACAGGCGCAGGAACATCCGGAAGTAGTAGTTCACCCCGAGGAAATCCAGCTTGTCGCGGACGCCCACGGGAGTCTCCTCCTCGAGGAGGAAGGGGAGCCGGACGGAAAGCGTGCCCGTGCGGAACGTCTCGACCAAGCCCATGTTGTAGACCGCGTGGGCGACCTTGACCGCCCACCCGTCCATCGTGGAGCCCTCCGAAGCGGGGTGAAACGCGACCATGTTGTGCGCAACGCCGACGGACGTCCTCTCCCTCCCATCCGCGTGGATCATGTCGTAAAGCGCGGCGTGGGCGCGGAAGACGTTCGCGAACGCCGTGAAGCTTCCCTTGACGCTCTTTCTCCCGGGCGGCATGACCCCGCCGAGATACCCGCCGGCGATGAAGACGTTCGGCTCGTTGAAGGTGATGAAGATCCGCGCATGCCCGCGAAGGGCCCGCACCGCACGCTCCGCGAACCGGAGAAATTCCTCCGCGGTGGACGGATCTTCCCATGAAGTCCCCTTCGCAATCCACGAGGGGTTGGTGAAATGGTGCAGCGTGACCACCGGCTCGATCCCGGCCTCCCGAAGCGTGGCCGCGATCCGGACGTAGCGGTCCATCGCCTTCCGGTCCCATTCCCCGCGGCGGGGCGCCACCCGGCTCCACTCCATGGAGAACCGGTAGGCGTTGACGCCGAGTTCCGGCAACAGCGCCAGGTCCTCGCCGGTGCGGGAGAGGTGCCCCACGCCGTTCAGCCTCGCCCGCCGGTCGTCCTCGTCCCTCACGTTCCAGTGGGTCCAGTCGCACCGCGACGCCCCTTCCATCTGGAACGCGGAGGTCGCCACACCCCACAGGAACTTCCTCAGGCCGGGCGGCGTGCCTGTTCTCCCCGTCAACTCCGCATCCCTCCATGGACCGGCCGATACCGCGACCGTTTCAGTAGATCCATCCTAAAGCGGCGCGTTTCTCCTGCGTGTTAAGAGAAGGTTAAGTGCCAAACCTCCATCCCGGGATGTCGCGCAGCACGTTTATCACACGACCGTAATGCGCGCTTCATATCCCGCCGGTATTCTCCGCTTATCCAAAATAACGGCCCGGCGCGACGATCGAATCCGCGGGGCTCGCAAGGAGGGCATGCCATGCAAACGTACGTCGATACCCCGGAGACCTCTCCTCCGAGGCAACTCTCGCCCCGGCGCTCGCCGGGAAACCCGTTCCTGCTCCGGGACAACGGGCTGGAGCTCCGCCTGGCATCGAACCGGTCCGAAAGGATCGAGGCCCAGAGACTCCGCTTCGAGGTGTTCAACCTGGAGCTTCAGCTCGGGCACTCCTCTTCCCTGGCCAGCGGCCTGGACCAGGACACCCACGACGGCCATTGCGACCATCTCCTCGTGATCGACACCGGGCGCGACTGCCTGGTGGGAACGTACCGCCTCCTTTCGTTCGATCGCGTGCCGTCGTTCGGCTTCTACTCCGAATCGGAGTTCGACCTGACGAACGTGAAGCGATCGGGACTGCGCCTGCTGGAGCTGGGGCGCAGCTGCGTCGCGTTGGAGTACCGCGACGGAAAGGTGATCCGCCTGCTCTTCCGCGGGATCGCCGAGTACCTGCGGAGGTGCGGCGCCGACGCCTTGATGGGATGCGCCAGCCTCCACGGGATCGACCTTCCGGAACTGGCCACGATCCAGGAGATGCTCTCCCAACGGTTCCTATCCGACCCGAGCCTGCGGGTCTACCCCCGCCGGGGATTCGACGTCCCCCCGCGGCCGCGAAGTGCGCCGGTCGACGAAACGTCCGCCTTCCGCTCCCTTCCCCCTCTATTCCGGGGATATCTTCGTATGGGCGCCAAGGTGTGCGGACCTCCGGCGTACGACCGTCCGTTCGGCACGACGGACTTCTTCGTCCTCGCGAAGACCCGCGACATCGCGGACCGGTACAGCCGGCGGCTTCCCTGGTAGCGCCGGCCGCCCGGGCCATGATCTTCTCCGCGGTCCCCGGCGGATGTACCATCCCGGCGAAAATCCCTATAATGGGTATCGAATCGGAAAAACCGGAGACCGCCTTGGCGCGCACCATCCTCGTCGTCGAGGACGAAAAAGAGATCCAGGATCTGCTGGCGCACTACCTGCGCAAGGAGGGATTCTCGCCGATCCTCGCGCCGGACGGAGAAACGGCGATCCTAAAGGCGAGGAAGGAGAAGCCGGACCTGGTCCTCCTCGACATCCTTCTTCCGAAAGCCGACGGGCTGGAAGTGCTGCGCGCGATCCGGTCGGACGAAACGATCGGCAGGACGCCGGTGGTGATGCTGACCGCGAAGGGGGACGAAACGGACCGCGTCGTCGGGCTGGAGCTGGGCGCGGACGACTACATCCCCAAACCGTTCAGCCCGAGGGAGGTCGTGGCCCGGATCAAGGCGATCCTTCGCCGCAGTCGTCCCCGGGCGCAAGAACCCGAGCCGGCGGTGCTGGCCTACCGGGAGCTGCGGATGGACGTGGGCCGGCACGAAGTCCGGTACCAGGGGAAGCCGGTGGTTCTCACCTCCAAGGAATTCCGCATTCTCCAGGCGCTCCTCTCCTCTTCCGGGCGCGTCCTCTCCCGCGAGGCGATCCTGTCGAAGGTCTGGGGGGAGGATACCCACGTGATCGACCGCACGGTCGACGTCCACATCGCGAAACTTCGCCAGAAGATCCCCTTCCTGGTCAAGGCCATCGAGACGGTCAAGGACGTCGGCTACAAGCTGCGGGAAAGCTGACGCCGCTTGGCCCGCCGCCTCTCCATCGCCGCGAAATTCTTCCTCTCACACCTCGGGATCGCGGGGATCGCCCTGTTCCTCGCCGGCACCGTCGGCTTCTTTCTCGTGCGAAGTCTCGTGATGGCGGACGCGGACGAGAGCCTGCTCGCCCGGGCGCAGATCGTCGCCGAGACGTTTCGGCCGTTGCTTGCGGACTCCACGCCGGATGGAGAGCGGATCGCCCGGGAAGGGGACCGGCTCGGGAAGGCGATCGGGGGGCGCATCACGGTCGTCCTGCCCGACGGAACCGTGGTCGCAGATTCCGCCGTGGGGACGGCCGGCGTCCCCGGGATGGAAAACCATGCCCAACACCCGGAGATCCGCGACGCCCTGTCGGGGACGAAGGGGATGTCCCTCCGGCGAAGCATCACCGTCCGGGAGGAACAGCGGTACGCGGCCCTCCCGATCACGATCGGGGGGACGATCGTCGGGGCGGCCCGCGCATCGGTCCCCGTCGCGAGCCTCACCCGCCGCCTGTGGCAGATCACCGCGATCATCTGGGGGACGGGGTTCGCCGCGCTCCTCCTGATCCTCGGGGGAGCCGCGTTCATGGCGCGGAAGGTGACCGGTCCCCTCTCGGAGATCCAGGCTGCGGCGAAGGAGATGGGCGCCGGCAACCTCACCCGGCGCGCCCAGGTCCGGACGGGGGACGAGTTCGAACGGATGGCGAACGTGATGAACCGGATGGCGTCCCACCTCGCCGAAACGATCGGACAACTGGACGCGGGGAAAGCGCGCCTGGAGACGCTGCTCGCCAACCTCGACGACGGGGTGATCGTCATCGCAGCGGATCGGTCGGTGCGGATGATCAACCGGGAAGCGGGGAAGATCTTCGACGCCTCGGAGACGATGGGCGAGGGACGCTCGTACCCGGAGATGATCCGGCATCCCCAGGCCCTCGCCTTCATCGACGGATGGATCAAGGGAGAAGAACCCAGGCCTCGGGATGTCACCATCGTGACGCGCCGGGGAACCCGGGTGGTTCGATGTTCGGGGACCACCGTGCGATACCCGGGGGAATCGGCCGCGGACGTCCTCCTCACCCTGCGGGACGTCACCGAGGAGCGGAGGCTCTCGCAGGTGAAGAGCGAATTCGTCTCCAACGCGTCCCACGAGCTTCGGACCCCGCTGACGAACATCCGCGGCTACCTTGAGGCGATCCAGGACGCGGTGCGGGAAGGGGCGGCCCCGGAATCGTCTTTCGTCGAAGTAGCGCTCGGGAATGCCCTGCGGATGGAACGGCTGATCGACGACCTCCTCGAACTGTCCCGGGCCGAGTCCGGCGCAGTACCGTTAAAGGAGGAAGAAACGTCCCTCTCCGCCTTCCTCTCCCGCGTGGCCGACCAGCACAGGACCGCGGCGGAACAGGCGGGAAAAACGATGGTTGTCGAGGCGGGAGACGGCGGGTTCCGGGCCGACCTCCGGAAACTCGCGCTCGCCATCTCGAACCTGGTCGACAACGCCCTGAAGTACGGGAAAGAGGGGGGACGCGTCACCCTCTCCGGACGGATCGATGGGGACGCCTGTCTTCTCGAGGTGGCCGACGACGGACCGGGGATCTCCCCGGAGCATCTCCCTCGAATCTTCGAGCGGTTCTACCGCGTCGACAAGGGGCGGTCGAGGGAGCTGGGAGGGACAGGCCTGGGGCTCTCCATCACGAAACACATCGTCGAGTCGCACGGGGGGACGATCCGCGTGGAGAGCCGCATCGGCGTCGGGACCCGCTTCATCCTCCGGTTTCCGGCGTCCTGATGAAACTGTACCTCGTCCGGCATGCGGAGGCGATCGAGCGTTCCGGGACGATGCCGGACGCGGTTCGGTACCTGACGCCGAAAGGCCGTCTCGTTTTCCGGAAGGTCGCCCGGAGAGTCCGCCGGGAGGGGGCCGCCCCGGACGTCGTCTTCTCGAGTCCCTTCGTGCGCGCCGTCCAGACCGCCGAGATCCTCGCGGAACGCCTGAAGCACAAAGGACCCGTCATCGTGAGGAAACAGCTCTCCCCTGGATTCGACCTGAAGGCGCTCCGCCTCCTGCTCGCCGGAGCGGGCAATCCCCGGGAAGCGGCGTTCGTCGGGCATGAACCGGACCTGGGCGACCTCGCCGCGGCGCTCCTCGGGCTTCCGGGAGGGTTTCCGCTGCGAAAGGGAGCCGTGGTGGCTCTGGAAGCGGATCCCGGCGTCCCGAAGGGGGCGGCGAAGTTCCTCCGGCTGACGGACGGGAAAGGGACCGTCGCCCGCCTCGCCGACGCGACGGGCAGGTGACGGATCCCGGGATGTCCTCCTTGAAACCAAGGATGCCGGGAAAGTTCACGGACCGGAAGATCGCTTGAAGAATCCTCAAGGCGGGTAAGACAGACTCTCCTGCGAATATTTACCGGGTCAGGGACCCGAAGCGCCTGTCGGCGGCCTGGAAGCACGCCTTCCTCCAACCGGGAGGACAGGCTTTGACCGACCGAAGCCGCCTCCTCAGTTCATCCCGCACTTTCATGCAAATCAACGGGTTTCCCGATGCCTTGTCCAGCATGATGCCGGCGATGCGCCCCAGCGAAACCGCGAAGAGGTTCCCGTCCCGATGCCGCTCGCTCCATATCGCCAAATGGGCGACGAGCCGGATGAACCGGGGCGAGAGCGTTCTCCTCGATCGGAGAAGGCGCGCATTCCGGTGAAACCCGACCGGGAATGAATATGGCGAACTGTTCGCGACGGCCATGGATCCCCCTTTTTCCGGTCATTGTAACCGGCCACCAAGATCCCACGATGAACAGCGTGTGAAAAACGGATGAAGCCGGGTCGCTCCCGGCGGGCCCCGCCGATTTTCACCGACGCTTAATGTCCTCGTCATACGACCGTGACATCGTGCGGACATTCTGGGTCCGTCGGCGGGGGATCTCCACCGTTCGACGAAGGCAAATTCCGACAATAAGGAGGAGTGATGAAGCCAGGGAAAAAAATCGTCCGGACGGTTGGATCGGTCGCGGCGGCGGTCCTGTTCCTGGGCGGCGTCGCCCACGCCGAAGGGTTTCTTCTGGGCGAGGAGGGCAAGGGGGTCACCGTCAAGGCGGCGGAAAACACGGATCTGAACGTCCGGATCCGCCTGCAGCCCCGGTTCGATGCGGGAGACCTGATCAAGAGCGACGAGGCGACCCCGACCTCCTATGAGAGTGAGACGGACTTCTACCTGCGAAGGATCCGGCTGGAGCTCGGCGGTCACATCGTGAAGAACCTGACGTACAACCTCACCTTCGAAGGGGACAAGAACGGCAAGGCCCCCGGCAAGTCGAGCAACGAGGTGAAGATCCTCTACGCCTACGGGAACTACAAGTTCGCGGATCCCTTATCCGTCCGTTTCGGGAAGGCGAAGCTCCCGTACTCCCGGGTCTCCCTCACGTCGTCCTCGAAACAGCTCCTCATCGAGCGCCCGTTCTCGACCGAGGACGCCAAGAAACTCTTCGACGACTATTACCAGGCGCACCTCCTCCTCCACGGAAAGATCGCGGGAGGAGCCGTCGCATACTCCCTGGCGGGCGGCGACGGATGGGAACCGGGAAGCTCGGTGAACGGCAAGACGGTTCACAAGTCCGGCCTCCTCTATGTGGGCCGTCTCGTGCTCTCTCCTCCGGGATGGGCCGAAAAAAGCCAGAGCGACGCCCATCTCGGCAAGGGTCGGCACCTTTCCGTGGGAGCGGACTACGCTGCCCAGGACGGGATCGAATACGCGTCGAGCCCCTTCGAGGAGGACCGGAGTCTCCGGGGAGTCGACCTGTCCGGCCACTGGGAAGGCTTCGCCGTCCAGGGGGAGTACAACGCCTGGAAAGAGGAGTTCACCGATCCCTCCAGCGCCGACAAGGAACCCAAGGGGTGGTACGTCCAGGCGGGATACTTCATCCCGGGTGTGAACGTGGAACCCGCCGTCCGGTACGAGGTCTACGAACAGGACTCGAACAGGGCGGACACGGAGCAAAGGACGGTCACCGCGGGCGTCAACTGGTACCTCAAGGGACACGGCGTGAAGCTCAGCGCCAATTACGCGATGACGGAGTTCGAGAAGAACGCGAAGGGGTTCCTCGCGAACGACGACAAGCAGAACGTCTTCCAGGTCCAGGGGCAACTCTACTTCTGAAGAAGCAAGGACGGGCCTCGGAGGAAAACCCGCCGAGGCCCCCTCCTCCCCCGGCGTCCTCCTACGCCGGGGGATTTTTTCATCTCGTGTTCTTTCGGCATTCGGCGCACGCCTCGACATTGGCGCCGTGCCGGAGCTTCCGCTTCTTAACACGAACTTAACACCCCCCTCACCCTCCCTTGATGTACTTATCGTACGGTACCCTCGCGAATGGAAACACAAACCTGCAACGGAGGGTAAGGACAATGCGAAACGTTTTCGGAATCCCGGCAAGGACCGCAGCCGTACTCGTTCTCTCGCTTGCCGTCGCCGGCGGGGCGACGGCGGCGGGTCCGCTGACGATCAACGGCGCGGGGGCGACGTTCCCCTATCCGCTCTATTCGAAGTGGTTTTACGAATATTCCAACGCCAACCCGGGCGTACGGTTCAACTACCAGTCGATCGGCTCCGGAGGGGGGATCAAGCAGATCATCGCGGGGACGGTGAACTTCGGCGCCACCGACGCGCCGATGACGGAAGAGGGGATGAAAAAGCTTCCGGGGCCCATCCTCCACATCCCGACGGCGCTCGGGGCGGTGGTCCCGGTCTACAACCTCGACGGCGTGGCGAGCGGGTTGAAGCTCACGCCGGACGTCCTCGTCGGGATCTACCTCGGCAAGATCACCCGCTGGAACGACCCGAAAATCGCCGAGCTGAACAAGACGGTGACGATGCCGAACGCGGACATCGTGGTCGCCCACCGCTCCGACGGGTCCGGCACCACGGACATCTTCACGAACTACCTGACGACGGTGAACGCCGAGTGGCGTGCGAAGGTCGGCCGCGGCCCGTCCGTCAACTGGCCGGTGGGGATCGGCGGGAAGGGGAACGAGGGCGTCGCCGGCGTGGTGAAACAGACCCCCGGAGCCATCGGATATGTCGAGCTCGCGTACGCCAAGCAGAACAAGATGAAGGTCGCGTCGCTGCGGAACAAAGCCGGGCACTTCGTTACGCCGACCCTGGAGGCGACCTCCTCCGCCGCAGCGGGTATGGCGAAATCGATGCCGGACGATTTCCGGGTTTCGCTGGTCGACGCCCCCGGAAAGGAGTCGTGGCCCATCTCCGGGCTCACCTGGATCCTCGTGTACAAGAACCAGACGGACGAGGCCAGGGGGAAGGCCATCGTCCAGTTCCTCAAGTGGGCGATCCGGGACGGCCAGAAGATGGAGGCCGCGCTCGACTACGCCGCGCTTCCGACGCCCGTGGTGGAAAAGGTCGACAAGGCCCTGAAGCAGATCTCCTTCAAGGGGAAGTCCCTGTACTGAATGGCCCGAAAGACCGGCGGAAACATCAAGGACCTTCTCTTCGAGAGGACCACGGGGGCCTTCGCCTTCCTGGTCCTCTCCCTGGCGGTGCTCCTGTTCGCGGTGCTGCTGCGGGAGTCGCTCCCCGCCTTGCGGAAGTTCGGGGCCGCGTTCCTCGTCACGGGCACCTGGGACCCGGTCCTCGAGCGGTTCGGGGCGTTGCCCTTCGTTTACGGAACGATCGTCTCCTCCTTCCTCGCCGTCCTCATCGCCGTCCCCTTGAGCGTGGGGGCGGCGATCTTCATCAACGAGTACGCCCCCGCCTGGATGAAGACGCCCGTTTCGTTTCTCGCCGAGCTCCTCGCGGCGATCCCCAGCGTGATCTACGGGCTGTGGGGGATCTTCGTCCTCGTGCCGGTCCTGCGGGACGTGTTCATGAAACCCGTAACGAAGTACCTCGGCTGGATTCCTCTCTTCAAAGGGCCGGTGTACGGCCCGAGCATGCTGGCGGCGGGGGTGCTCCTGTCGATCATGATCATCCCGTTCATCCTCTCGGTCAGCCGGGAGGTGCTCGCCACGATCCCGCAGCGGCAGAAGGAGGCGGTCCTGTCGCTGGGAGGCACCCGATGGGAGATGCTCCGGATCGTGATCGGGCAGCACTGCATCCCCGGCATCTTCGGAGCGACGATCCTCGGCCTGGGACGGGCGTTGGGAGAGACGATGGCGGTCACGATGGTCATCGGAAACCGCCCGGAGGCCCTCCTCTCGCTGTTCCAGCCGGGATACTCGATGGCGGCGGTCATCGCCAACGAGTTCACCGAGGCCGTCGGGGACGTCTATCTCTCCTCCCTGGTCCTCATCGGGCTCATCCTCTTCGTGATGACGTTGGCGGTGAACCTAGCGGCCAAATGGATCCTCACGAAGATGGTCGCGCGCGCCTCCCGGGGGATCTGACGGAATGGGAACGATCGCCTTCCGCCGGAAAGCCCTCGACGGCACCATGAAGGCGTTGTTCTTCCTCGCGGCGGTCCTCGTCATCCTGCCGCTGTTCCTCATCTTCTTCGACCTGCTGATCAAGGGGGCCAAGGAACTCAAGTGGACGCTGCTGATCGACCTGCCCCACCCCGTCGGGGAGCCGGGAGGGGGGATCGCGAACGGGATCGTGGGACGCTCGTCATCACCCTCATGACGGTGCTGTGGTCGGTTCCCACGGCGGTCCTCTGCGGGATCTACCTCGCGGAGTACGGGAGGGGGAAATTCGCCTCCGCGGTGCGGTTCGCCGCCGACACGATGACCGGCGTTCCCTCCATCATCATGGGGATCTTCGGCTACATCCTCCTGGTCCTCCCGATGAAGCGGTTCTCCGCCTGGGCGGGGGCCGCCGCGCTCTCCATGATCTTCATCCCCGTCGTCGTGCGGACGACCGAGGAGATGCTCCGTACCGTGCCGACGACGGTGCGGGAAGCCGCCCTCGCGCTGGGGATCGCGCGTTGGAAGACCACCCTGCGGATCACGGTACGGACGGCATGGCCGGGGATCCTGACGGGGATCCTTCTCGCCATGGCGCGCATCATAGGGGAGACCGCCCCCCTGCTCTTCACCGCCTTGGGGAACCAGTTCTGGCAGACCAGGCTCGACCAACCGATCGCGGCGGTTCCGCTCCAGGTATTCACATATGCGATCTCGCCCTACGAGGACTGGCACGACAAGGCGTGGGCGGGAGCTCTTGTGCTGATCACGATGGTTCTCGTCATCAACATTGCCGCCCGGGTCCTCACCCGGCAGAAACGATAGGAGGCGGGAGTCTTATGGAAAACGTTTTCGAAATCCGCGATTTGAGCAACTGGTTCGGGGACCACCAGGTGCTGAAGAAGATCCGGATGGATATCGTGAAGAACTCCGTCACCTCCGTGATGGGCCCCTCGGGATGCGGAAAGAGCACCTTCATCCGGTGTCTCAACCGGATGCACGACATGACCCCCGGATTCCGCATGTCGGGAGAGATCCTTCTCGACGGGACGAACATCTACTCGGAAAAGGTGGACCCGGTCTACCTCCGCCGGCGGGTCGGGATGGTCTTCCAGCAGCCGAACCCGTTCCCCCGCATGTCGGTGTCCGAGAACGTCGCCGTCGGGCTCAAGCTGAACGGGGGGAAGCTCTCCCGGAGGGACATCGCGGAGAGGGTCGAACGGTCGCTTGTCATGGCCGCGCTCTGGAACGAGGTGAAGGATCACCTCGGCAAGTCAGGGGTGTCCCTCTCGGGCGGCCAGCAGCAGCGCCTTTGCATCGCCCGGGCCCTCGCCGTCGAGCCGGAAGTGCTCCTGATGGACGAACCGTGCTCCGCGCTGGACCCGATGTCCACCGCGAAGATCGAGGAGCTGATCGAGGACCTGAGCGAAAAATACACGATCGCCGTTGTGACCCACAACATGCAGCAGGCGGCGCGCATCTCCGACCAGGTCGCCTTCTTCCTCATGGGCGAGCTGATCGAGATGGACAAGAGCGGGAAGATCTTCACGAACCCGTCCGACAAGCGGACGGAGGAGTACATTACGGGAAGGTTCGGGTGATCCTCCAAGGAGGCGGTGAGCGCGGATGAAGAAACATTATTCGGAACAATTGGCGGGGCTTCGCGAACGGGTCCTCCGCATGGGAGGGCTGGTGGAACAGATGACGCGGAGGGTCGTCCAGGCGCTGGTAGAGCGCAACGTCGACCTCCTCGCCGAGGTCCGTTCCATGGAGACCCAGGTGAACCAGCTCCACATCGAGATCGACGAGGCGTGCATCGAGCTCATCGCGCTGCGCCAGCCGGCGGCCGTCGATCTCCGTTTCATCGCCGCGGCGATGAAGATCAACACGGACATGGAGCGGATCGGCGACCAGGCGATCAACATCACGGAGCGGGCGGAGTCGCTTCTCGTCGTCCCGACGCTCAAACCGCTGATCGACATTCCGAGAATGGCGGATATCGCACAGGAGATGCTGAAGGACGCCCTGGACGCCTTCGTCAACGGCGACGACGAACTGGCGTACCGGACGATCCTTCGGGACGACACCGTGGACCAGCTCAAGGACCAGGTGTTCCGCGAGCTCCTGACCTTCATGATGTCCGACCCGACCACCATCCCCCGGGCGATGGACCTGATCCTCGTCTCCCGCCACCTCGAGCGGATCGCCGATCACACCACCAACATCTGCGAGGACGTGATCTTCATGGTCAAGGGGAAGGACGTGCGGCACCAGGGGCCGCTCGCCTAGGGAGGATCGGGAGACCGCGAATGGCACGGATCGCCGCCATCGACATGGGGTCCAACGCGATCCGTTTCTACGTGGTGGAGACGGGGGCGGACTCCCCGTACCGGGTCCTGGAGAACGTCCGGGAGCCGATCCGCCTGGGGGGCGACGTCTTCCTGAAGGGGACCATCCGGGAGGAGAACATCCGGAAGGCCGAGGCCGCCTTCCGGCGCTTCCGCCAGCTCCTGAAGGCCCACGGGGTCCAGACGGTACGCGCCGTCGCCACTTGCGCCACCCGGGAGGCGTCCAACGCCGACCTCCTGCTCAGCCGCCTCGAGCGCGCCTCCGGCATCCGCATCGAGGTGATCAACGGCGACGAGGAGGCCCGGCTGATCGCCCTCGCCGTCGGGAAGAAGATCCCCCTCGGGAAGAAAAGCGCTCTCATCGTCGACCTCGGCGGCGGCTCGGTGGAGATCACGTTCGTCGAGAACGGCCGGATCACGCTGGCCGACTCCCACAACTTCGGCGCGTTACGGCTGCTGGACATGCTCTCCTCCGCCGAGGAGGACATCCGGAGCGCCGGGCAATTGCTGGGGGAGTACATGGAGCTCGTGGCCCGGAAGCTGTCGAGACGGGGAAACGGGAAGAAAGCCGCCCTGTTCATCGCCACCGGGGGGAATATCGAGGCGATCGCCGCCATCCCCGAGGTCCGCGCGGAGCCGCATCCCGACTACCCGGACACCCTGCGCCTCAAGGCCGGGAACCTCCGGCGTCTGATGGAGGAGCTCTCCGGCATGTCGCTGAAAAGCCGGATGGAGCGATTCGGGCTGCGGGAGGACCGGGCCGACGTCATCCTCCCCGCCTGCTTCGTGTACCACCGCATCGCCGAGCTGAACGGTTCCGAGGAGATCCTCGTCCCCCGGGTAAGCCTGAAGGACGGCGTGGTCCAGGAGATCCTCGAACAGGCGAAGGGAAGCGAGCACCTTCTGGACATCAGGGAGCAGGTGGGGGTGTCGTGCAGGGAGATGGTCGCGCGGTACAAGCTCGACCAGAGGCACGCGGAGAAGGTCACGGAGCTGGCCTTGAGCATCTTCGACCAGACGGAATCCGTCCACGGCCTCGGGAAACAGGAGCGGATCTACCTCGAGGCGGCGGGGCTCCTGCACGACATCGGGTACTTCATCAGCATGCAGAAGCACCACAAGCACAGCCACTACATCATCGCCAACTCCGGGATCGTTGGGCTTTCGCCGGCGGAGCGGCTCATCGTCGCCGGAATTTCACGATACCACCGGAAGGCCACCCCGGGTTCGGCCCACCCGGAGTACGAGGAGCTCCCGAAGAAGGACCGGGCCACCGTATGGTCCCTCGCCGCCATCCTGCGGATCGCCGACGCGCTGGACAAGGAGCACAACTCCGCCGTCCGCAACGTCGAATGCCGCCTGCAGAACGGGTCCCTGCTCCTGCGGGCGGTGAGCAGGAAATCGTGCCGCCTGGAGGCATTGGGCGTGACCGCCAACGCGGCGATGTTCCGCGACCACTTCGGCCTGGACGTGAAGCTGACCATCGACCGGGAGGAGTGACCGGATGCCGGAGAAGGGCCTGTCGATCCCCGTATCGGGGAAGCTGATCGCCGTCGAGGGGCTTGACGGATCGGGGAAGTCGACCCAGGTGTACCTCCTCAAGCGGTGGCTGGAGCTGTCCGGCTACAAGGTCTTCTTCACCGAGTGGAACTCCTCCGACATCGTCCGGAGCGCCACCCGGCGGGGGAAGAAGCAGAACCTGCTCACCCCCACCACCTTCTCCCTCATCCACTGCACCGACTTCGCCGACCGGTACGAGCGGAACATCCTTCCGATGCTGAAGGCGGGGTTCATCGTGCTGGCGGACCGGTACAAGTTCACCGCCCTGGCCCGGGACACCGTCCGGGGATGCCCGCAGGAGTGGGTCGAGCAGCTCTACAGCTTCGCGCTCCAGCCGGACATCACCTTCTACTTCTCCCTTCCCCTGCGGACGGCGCTGGACCGGATCCTCGTCGGTCGTCCGGCGCTCAAATACCACGAGGCGGGAATGGACCTCGGACTCTCCCCGGATCCGGTGGAGTGCTTCAAGATCTTCCAGGGGAGGATCCACAAGGCGTACGAGGCCCTCGCGCGCCGGCACCGGTTCACCCGGATCGACTCGGACCGCCCCGTGGAGACGATCCAGGAGGAGGTCCGGGCGATCCTGCGCGACCGGATCGACCTTCCGCAGTACAAGACGACGGTCCCGAGGGGATGGAGATGAACGGACCCAGGACGTTCTACGGCAAGGGGATCCCGGGGGTCGCCACCAGCGACCTCAAGGGGAAGCTCGTCGTGATCGAGGGGCCGGACGGTTCGGGACGGAGCACGCAGATCGCCTTCCTCACCGAGTGGCTGGAGCGGCGCGGGTTCGCGGTCGAGCACGTCGGGCTGAAGCGGTCCACCCTGGTTTCGGAGGAACTGGCGGAGGCGAAGCAGGGAAACGTCCTGTCGCCGCGCACCTTGTCCCTCTTCTACGCCACCGACTTCGCCGACCAGCTCGAGCACCGGATCCTCCCGGCGCTGCGGGCGGGGTTCATCGTCCTCGCGGACCGGTACATCTACACGCTGATGGCGCGGGACATGGTCCGGGGCGCCGACCTCCCGTGGCTGCAGTCGGTGTACAGCATCGCCCTCGTCCCCGACCTGGTGATGTACCTCCGCGTGGCCCCCCAGAAGCTCATGGAGCGGTACATCTACCGCGGGCGGGAGCTCGACTACTGGGAGTCGGGGATGGACATCGGCTACAGCCGGTCCTGGTACGACTCGTTCATCCGGTACCAGTCGGAGCTGCACCGGACGTTCACCCGTCTCCAGGCCGTCTACGGGTTCGTGACGATCAACGGGATGCGGGTGCCGCGCGCCGTGACCCGGGACCTGCAGACACGGATCGAGTCCATCATTTCGCCGAACGGATAGGAGGGACACCCATGGCCGCCGCGAAAGGGAAACCGCCCGCGGGGAAAACCTCCCCGGCCGGATCGGGGTCCGCCTCCACGGCGGGGAAAAAGACCGTCGCGGCGGCGCTGGCGCGCAAGCCGTCCCGGAAGGTCGTGAAGGACATGCTCCTCCTCGAGCTGCGCCGCCTGCGGGCGATGTTCACCGAGATCGCGGAGCGGTACGTTGCCGACGCGGAGGGAGGAATGGCGGCCGTCATCGAAACCGTCGAGAGGAAATCCCTCCCCGCCGCCCGGCTCGACGGGATGCTGAGGATCGTGCGCGGCCTCTCCATCAAACCCCGGAAAGGCCGCCGGAAGGACCTGGCGCGCATCGAGAAGGTCGTCGCCTCCGTCCGAAAGGAACTCGGGGAGTAGGGGGAGCCCGTTGGATGCGGCCGCCTTCCTCGCGGAGTCGGGGCGTGCACGGTCGGCCCGACTACGGAGTTGCCTGAAGCTGGCCTCCGCCGATCCGACCTCGGATCGGGCCGTCCACGACCTCCGGGTCGCGATCCGGAGGGTGCTCGCCTGGATCGCCGTGCGCGACGCCCTGCTGGGACACGACCGGCGGATGCGCGAGATCCGCTCCTCGCTGAAGTCGCTCATGACCCCTCTGGGGAAGCTGCGCGACGCCCACGTGAAGCGGGAATGGATCCTCCGCCTCGTCCCGGAAGGGGACGAATCCTCCTACCTGTACGCCGTCCAGGTGGCGAGCGACATCCTTCGGTGGGAAGAGAAGGTGCGGGAGCGGCTCGGGGAACGGCCTGCGGGAGGCCTCCGGGTTCCCTTTCCCAAGGGGGCCAAGGGCCGCGGGGGCCGGCTCGATGCGACGATCCCCGCCCGGGAACTGCTGCGGGAGCTCGAACGGGAGGTCTCGAAGCACCGGGTGGCGGCCCTCGACCCCGCGCATCCGGAGGCGCTGCATCGGATGCGGCTGGCGTTCAAGAAATACCGCTACGCCGCGGAGGTTCTCCTCCCGCTGTTCCCGAAAGCGACGGAGGAGACGGCGAAGCGCCTCCATGACTTCCAGACCCTCCTCGGGACGATCCACGATTGCGACGTGATCCTCGCCGAAGCGGCGTCCTTCCGCCGCGGCATCCTCGGCCGGGAGAAGGAATGCGCCCTGGAGATCGCTTTCCGCGCGTTCCGGGAAAAGAGTTTCGGGGAATTCCGGCGGACGGCGGGGACGGCCGGGGGGCTTCTACGGGTGTTCGGGACGGCGTTCCGGTCCTGAAATCACGAAACTCTATTTCCATTTTGCTCCTCCTAACTTGAAATGGTAGATTCGGTAACGACATCCACCCACGGAGGGATCCCATGCGATACCTGATCCTCGGAAGCGGCCCGGCCGGCATCGCCGCCGCCAAGGCGGCCCGCAAGCTCGACAAGGACGCGGAGGTGATCCTCGCCACCGAAGAGCACGCCGCGCCGTACCTTCGCCCGCTGCTGCCCGACTTCGTCTCCGGCGAGCGGGAGCTCTCCGGGGTCGCCGACCCGCAGGGGAAGGACCTTGCGGACCTCGGGATCAGGTTTTCGGGCGGGAAACGCGCCCGCCGCGTCGACGCGGCGAGGAACCGGGTGGCCTTCTCCGACGGCACCGAGGAGACGTACAACTTCCTGTGCGTGGCGACGGGGGGCCGGCCGATCCTTCCCCTGGCGCTGATGGGCGCACCGGGATCGTTCCTGTTCCTCAACTCCCTCGGGGACGCGCAGCGGGTCCGGGAGCGGGCGATGCGATCCGACACGACCGTCGTCTACGGCCCCGGCTACCTCGGCATCGAGGCGGCGCGGGCGATGCGCAAGCTCGGCAACGAGGTGGTCTGGATCAATCCGGGCCTGCCCCGGTTCGGGAACCCCATCTCCGGCGAGGTCGAGGTGCGGGTCACCGACCGGCTCCGGGCCCGCGGCGTGAAGGTCCATGAAGGGACGGAGATCGCCGACGTGACGGACGTGGACGGGAGGATCTTCGAGGTCGTGACGGCGGGAGGAAGAACGATCCGTTGCCACCTGATCGTGGTGGCCACCGAGCGGCTCCCCAGCATCGGCTTCCTCGAAGGGAGCGGCGTGAAGGCGGGCGCGGGAATCCTCGTCGACGAGTACCTGCGCACCAACGTCAGCAACATCTACGCGGCCGGCGACTGCGCCGAGGTGTTCGACATCAACCGCCGGGAGAGCCGGATCAACTTCGGGTGGCGCAGCGCGGTCAAACAGGGCCAGCTCGCCGGTGAAAACATGGCCGGCGGCGGCCAGGTCTACATCAAGAACGCCGAGGACTACTTCGGCCTGCTCTACGGCCCCCCCCTGAACGAACGCGTGGGGGCGTAGGGCCCCCGCTCCGAGGCGGCGCGGCCGGGGCCTTCCGTTTGGTCCCGCGTTTCAGTAGTCGATCCCCTTCTCCGCCTCGATCCCCTGGTCGTAGGGGTGCTTGATGCTGCGGACCTCGCTCACCAGGTGGGCGACGCGGATCACGTCT
>Ga0209431_10000834_pt1 | contig 25633 bp, 21 predicted proteins | sample RifCSP13_3_FD_184021 | JGI IMG/M metagenome (GOLD analysis project Ga0209431, IMG submission 184021) | Soil microbial communities from Rifle, Colorado - Rifle CSP2_sed 13_3 (SPAdes) (version 2) | ecosystem: Environmental > Terrestrial > Deep subsurface > Rock core/Sediment | place: Rifle...
TATATGTACTTGCGGTTGACATTGAGTCCCTGCAACTGAAACCGATACCTCAAAGCAAATCGGATTGCCTCAGCAGAGACAGTTGTATGAACATCCTCACCCAGAAAGATCTTTTGCAGAGTTGTTGTATTTCCTCCGAGCGTGTCGCCCCGATTGTTTGCTGCGACCTGTTCTCCACTAGTGAGAACAGTTCCATACAGATAGTTGGTTGCCATTGGTTTGATCTCCTTTTGGCGTAAATTGGTCCTTGTCGTAGGTCAAGAGGGCGAAGAGACACAGGTTTTGAAACCGGTCGAAATTGCGCGGGTTGAAGATGAAGGCTCTAACACGCTCTTCGCCTTTGCGAAGCGGGGGTAACGGTCCGCCTTTCGTGGCGTTTGCACAAAACCGCAAGAACCACGTCGCGAGCTGTTCGCTTGTCTTGATTCGCAGAATTTCATTCCGCATACGCTCCTGTCTGTCTGAAAAGAGGTCTGACGCATCGAATCCCTCGCGTTCAGCTCTTTCTCCCATGGCGCCCATTGTTCGGTTCCAAGCCTTGTGAAAGATGTCAATGATTAATTGATCATCCGTGTCTCTGACTTCCTCTTTAATCATTCGAAGCCCCTCCCTTACATTCTTAGCAAGCATTTGTTTGAAGTCCTTCTCGTTATTGACCAAAGTATTGAACTTCGCACACCAATGCCGTTTCGGTTCAGCCGCTAGATTGCCGGCTATAAGCGCCGGCACATAATTGTTCAACCACACTTGCGTCTCGTCCTTACGATTCTTGTGAGTTCTATGACCCCCCAAGTACTGATTGGCGGCGAGAAATACATTGAGTTCTGGATAGTTGTCCCTAAGCCTGGCGATCATGCTTCGGTTGAACTGCTTCTTATCCCAGGCGACTTTTGTCATTGTTATCGCCAGACACCCTTTCACGCCTTTTTCTCGCGTTACATCAAAAGCCTTGAGATCGATCAGAAACCTCAACGCCGCTTCCTCTGCGCCACCAACGATATGGCCAAGATACGAATCGGTAAGACGTTCTGTCCCACGGCCCACCCCTGCAATATTGTGAAGCGATCTTGCGAAAGCGCGCAGATCGGTAACATCAGGAATGACGATGCAGGAGTGCATGTTCTTTTTCGGATCTCGTGGGCGGATCAGGAAAGTGGCACTGGCTACCACGAGAAACAGCAAGAGGAATGCGTCGGGCGTAGAAGCTTCTAGAGCGCGAGCACCCTTTTGAGCTCCTGGTATAAGCCACTGCATAAGCTCCACCCGCGCCGCACCGTCCTTGATCACCACTTTCATTTTGTCGTCGGCTGATTGGTGAAAGTAGCTGTTGACCGGTTGATACATAAAAATCTGTGGCTCATCGTCATCAGGCGATTTGATGGTATATGGCGTCCCCTTTTTCTCTGCCCTCCGCGAATCCTTACTTTGGAGAAACGTCTTCATCACCCCATCATGGACTGCCAACCGCAGGCCACGTTGATCTTCTCGAATGTTTTGTCCAATCAATTCAATAAGGCCTTCGTCAGTGCGCTTGAAAGACGCCGCAAGGATTCGGCGCAAAACCTCCTTCGTGGGAAGTCCGTTTGCCCAAGAGAGTTCAACCGTATCGCCTGTGAGGGTTGCCGCGATTCCAGCCGGAGGATCGACGTCGTTGTCTTCATCTTGCCAAGCCCTCACTGTGGCGGCGAGTCCACCGAGGGCGGCACGATGGTAGATTGTGTAACCAGGATCGCTCAGTCGGTAAATAAGAGGATTTGGCAACTCGTAACTTGCCTTTTCGCGTCGGCGTGTTTTTGAGGGCACTTTTGCAAACTTGGACTTTTTCGCTTGGCTTTTCATTTTCAGTCCATCCATTCTGCTCCGGTTCCTTCCTTCGTCTTTGGGTCGTAGTCATAATGGACTCTGTCGCGAGGTGCTTCGCGAACCGTGCCCACGCGTGGCCAACGCAAGACCTCAGGTTTGAAAGGAATCGCAACCTCATGCTTGCGAATCCAATTACGCGATGGTTCACCGTTTGGCGCAAAGTCGTCGCACTTCTCAACGTCATCTTGCAGAACGACGCTCACCGTGTAGCCATCGACGCGCGTTTCACCAGGGCGAGTGCGCCACAGCCCTGAAAAGAAACACGCGTTTCTTTCTGCGCGCCTCATGAGTTTCTCAAGATCTGCTTGCGTGCTTTCAAGACTGGCAAAAGCCTCCGCAAGATCCCTTTGACTGAGAGCATTGCCGCGATCCCGTAGCCTTTCCAGCCATTTCCAGGCAAGATCGATTTCATCCTTTTCATAAGGCAAGGGCTTCGCTTGTTCGTCTGTCGGAAGCGAGAGAACCAGCGCTGGCTTAGGCTGTCTCAATTCCTCAGAATCACTCGGCGTGACGCGTCTGTTGAGCCGACCCATTCGTTGAATCAATGCAGGCACTGGAGCGATATCCGTAATGAGTAAATCGGCTGATAAATCAAGGGACATCTCGGCAACTTGCGTTGCAACCAAAATAGCCGCGCGATCTTCGCAGTTGTAAACGTCAATAACTCGACGGTGCCGGTGACTTCGATCAAGATAGCGAAACCGCGAGTGATATACATTGATGTCCGCGCGTCTCCGGAATCTCTCTCGGCAGTTGCGATATGATGCGTTTGCTCGTTCAACGCGATTGCAAACCCAGAGAACCTTGCCGCCTTGACGCACACAGTCCTCAATAGATGCATCTATGTCTTCAACGCTTACCTTCTCACGAACGACGTAACGCCTTAGATTCTCGAACGCGGGCGGTCCCTCGATGATGTGTTCATCGTTGAGGTCAGGGCGAGCGTGGCAAATAGCTCGCAACCGTCCTTCTGGTAGCGATGCTGTCATCAGGAGAATTGGCAGGTTAGGAAAGTTCCTCAGGAACACAAGAAGATGGCCGAAAAGCCGATCATCGTAGGCGTGAATTTCGTCGAAGACAATCGCGCCACTCAGGATCGCCGGAAGACTATAGATGCCTCGACGCGCGTTTGCCATTAAGCCCAACAATGTATCAGTGGTACAAACGACGAGCGGGGTGCTCCAGAGTTCCAGCGATTCGATGCGATCGCGCATCTCCGCCAATGCTTGACGCGCGGCTCGCTGCTGGTCAGCATCCGTCCCCGTCGCGCTTTCTTGAGGGACAATTTGTGCAATCTCCATCAAGTCAACATCTCTGCGTGAGTGAATTAATGCTGTATCGTGGATTCCAGATTCAAGCGCATAATCCTTGTAATGCTCCGTGGTCGTGCCGGTCGTCGGAAGACAAAAAAATAGGCGAAAATTATTTCGGCCTTCACGTGAATAACACGCACACCATTCTTTTGCCCACTTATATGCGGCGATGCTCTTGCCGGAACCACAGCCAGCTCTTGCGACCGTTAGGAACGCCAGATCGCTTGCACATTGAGCAACTCTTGCTTGGAAGATATCGCGCTCGTCAACATTGTTTCGTTCTAAGGTTGAATCGTTACTTGCGGTCGGGCGTACTTGCTTGACTGAACTTATCAGTCGCTTTTGCGCTAGCTCATCAAGTTCCTTGACTGTTAATCCTACCGATAGCTTTTCGTGAACGAAACGCTTGACATAGTCCGATCGTGAGTGTCCTTTCCTGTATTCATCTTTCGCAACGGCGCTGGCAGCGACATCCGCAGCGATTCCAAAGGCTTTAATCAATGCAAGCATGCGGCGCAAAGAAGGCTGCCCGAATTCTGATTTCAGCTCCTCGAAGTCGTATTTCATATCCCTAATGGATTCAAACCCGCCAAGTTCAGAGGAACGGTCTGCTTCACGGCTGGAATAGGCAAATACCACGTCGCTCCCGAACTCATCGGGTTCATCTACTTTCATGGATTCGCTCATCTCCGCCAAAATAGCTTTGAAGTCGTCATGAGACATGCGCACTGTGAGCCGGTTACAATGTTCTGGCTTTGTATCTTCGTCAAACTTGCGGTGATGTCCGATTGCACCCCAAAGCGACATCAGACGTAAAGTGTTTGGTAAAGGCAAGCCTTTGAACCAATGCGCCAACGGAAGGGAAGCAATCCAGACGAGCGCTCCCGAAATGGCCTCATGTCTCATTAATTGTTTGCGCGACTCGAAAGGATTGGTAACCATTTCCTGAAAGTGGTCGCTAGCTTTGCCCAAATCCTGGATCCAGCCATTAAGTCGCAGAGCGTACCGGAAGTCTCCTAATAAGTTCCCGTCGAGGCCGGCACTCTGCAAGGCGGGACTACCAGCGATCGAAGACAAGGCATCACACGCTGTCGCAACGTCGCGACTGTGTTGCGTCAGCAACGCGTAACTTGGCGGCCGATCCTTGTGCCGAGTATGGTCATAGGATTTGGCTAGCAAACAATCCACGCAAACTACTCTTCTGAGGTACTGGCATTCAAAATCGGATTGAAAATTCCGCAGCCCATGGCGCGGCGGCTAAAGATGCTTTGCCATCTAACGGAACCATCTTCGGGCGAGGTGACCTTTACCGCACCGGCTTGGAGAAGGAGTGAGTCTTCGTCGTTCAAATCGTGAACAGCAACAGAGAAACCGACCACCAACTTGCCGTGGATAGTAACGATGCGGCGGCGGTAGCGGAAATCAAATTTCGAGTTTTGAGTTTCGACTTTTCGATTGTCAGCCGAGCGCAAACTGGCAGTTTGCGCTACATCGCATGGTAGTTCGACGCGACCCCTTATGCCGAACTGATCGAGTTTTCGCTTGATAGCTTCAAGGAATGGTTCCGGTTCGGTGAACTTCTTAATTGTTACCACGCGCGCATAGAGCGAAGGGGCGGGTTCAAGCGGACGCGCTAGCGGGAGACCAAGACGAATCTGGTGGCTGCTGATGTCCAGCCGTTTGCCGGCGAGTGGCAGCACGTCGCGGTAATGCTCCGCAGGAATACGCAGATGCAAGCTAGCACCCCGTTCGGCAAGACTGATTAAACCCCGGCCAGAAGGGAAGCCACTGATCAGTTCGATTCCGAGCCAATCGATGCCGTGGAGTGCAGAAGAAGATTTCGAAACGGCAGAGTACAGCAAGTATCCATGGTCCGCCGGCAACTGCTTCCCACTGAGCGCGAAGCTCACGTTAATACACGAATGCTGGTTTAAATCATGGATCCTTGAGGGTACAGGATCGATCATTGATGAGGTCTCCATAGTGGATGGAAAACCAACAGAACGAGTTGGAATGTGATTCTGCTTCTACGTGCGAGGTAAAACTAAGTTTATACTTCTGTTAACTGATACGCAAGACAGGCAGGAAACGGAGGCTGTTATCGCCCAGGTAGGGGAAGCTAGCCTAAAGCGACCAGAACTTACAACCATGACCACCCGCCTGGTTCGGCATCACTTCCGGCACTGAACTTGAATTTAAGGGCACACTGTGGTTGCCTGGAGTCTTATGTCTTCACCATCATCCAGCTGAGCGCTCCGTTACGGGACCGTATGGGCAGCGAGATCACGCATGGCCTCAGCATGCTCATTCTCCAGGTCAAACTCAACTCTGCCGAGTCGCAGCTTTACCTTTTTGGCATTCACCAGGCTCAGGAATCGTTTGTAAGGGACTGGGAGCTCCATTGTCTCACTCACGAGTGGCAGCCGGGCCCTGCGCGTGTAATTAGTTCTGCTTAAGACCGTCATCGTGCCCAGATTCGCCCACACGCCGTCAATTTTCATCGCCAATGCATGCTCTTTGTATTTTTGCGGATTCTCCGTGGACGATAAGAAGCCAATAGTTACCCACTGAGGCGTAATCAATTGCGTTCCGGGATGAACAAAATAGGCTGTCAGATGCAGCCATTCGTCGCTGAACTGCACCTCGCCTGGTGACTTTGGATCTTCCAATGCCTTAATTGGGAGAAGCTTGAAGAATATTATCGACAGATCTTTGGACTGGTCGTAAGAGGTTTCGATCTTTCCAGGATACCTAAACGCGCGTTTAGCGGGAGGCGCCAAAATCGGCTCCTGTGCTTCCTGAGACGGCATCCAGCACGGAAATACGAATGCAAATAGGAATACTACTGTTCGCATAAACACTCCGCGGAATTGAGAAAATCATGGTCGAATGTTTTTCTTTTTGCAGCTTTAGTTAGGTATTGGTTTGATCCATAAGAACTTCCCGAAGGTCAGAAATACCGGGTTTCCGGACACTCTAATAAATCGGCTGCCGCGTGGCAATCTTTCTGCGGCGCTTCTAATCTGTTCTTGTAAGAATGGTGATTTAGTCGATGAATGCTTTGATATCCACGCAAGGAATACCGGCATACCCTTATCTTGATTCGCTGATCAGCACCACGTCATCCGTCACTCTACCACGGGCCACGGCGAGCCATTTGCCATCCCGCGAGTACTCAAAATCGAATATTTGGTCTCCTTGAAAATCAGTCAATTGCAGCGGTCTTCCACCATTCACCGGCTGACTCCAGATATTTGAGAGGTTGCTAATGTAGAGCAGCGCGCGACCATCCGAGGCCCATTGGAGCGCGAATCCTCCGCCTGCGTGCGGTCCGATGTTGAAGCGCGCAATGGGTGGACCACCGTCAAACGGAAAGATCATCGCGCCACGAGGCGGATTGGCCTGTTCATCCCAATAGAAGCAGGCTATTCGGTTCCCGTCAGGTGATACAACCGCCAGGTTGGCCGTGGGACCACTTATTTGCGTTGGGTTCCCACCGTCAACCGGCACCTTCCATATTGTGCCATTACCGTAATCCCAGGACGTATAGACGACCCAGCGCCCGTCTGGCGAGATATCCGGGTTAGCGTTTCTCGTACCGTAAGTTAATTGCGTCTGGTTGTCACCGTTAATATCCATCCGCCAGATGTTACTCTTGTCTGCACGTCGCGAACCGAAAACAAGGTAACGACCGTCGGCTGAAACTCTGGGTCGACCATTATCTCCTTCATACGTCAACCTTTTCTTGTTGCTGCCATCCGCATTCATAATCCAGATGTCCCGAGTGCCCGCAACGTTGGACCAGTAGACGATCTGTCCATTGGGTGTCCAGGCGAGGCTTGTATCAATCGTGCCGGCAGTGATCTGTCGCGCGCGATTGGAGGCTTCATGGGGCGCTACCCAGATGTTCGAGATTTCGTTAGTTTGTATTGTGACGAGGGCACTGGAATCCGCCGTGATAGTTAGATCACGATACCGGTTTAGGTCATTTGTGATACGACGAGCTTCGCCGCTCGGATAAGACAGTCGCCATATCTGCGGCGGAATCTGACTTGATCCTTGCTCGGTCGCAATGATGGCTAGACCGCTGCCGTCAGTCAGCCATGCGACTTGGCCTAACTGGCGCCATTTCCGGGAAGATAGAATTTTTTCTGATCCATCTTCGACCGAAACCCCAATAACTTCGGTTGCGTCAGCGCCTCCAGCCGCGCAGGCAATGATTTTTCCATCTGGCGACCACGCGACCCTTGCCCCGACGTCAGAAGCGAAGCGGTGTGATGCTTTACGCATGGCCAGCGTATGTTCGCCGCTTCCGTCGGCATTCGCCAATACGATCAGACTCTCCTCCTCCTTTAAATTGTCTCGCACAAATGCAAAGCGCCGTCCATCCGGAGAGAAGGCGACGGCGCTGTCAACTTGTTCCAGCATTTTTGTCGAGTAGCCACCCAACGAAGGCACTTGATAGAGGTTGTTATTTGAGCCTACGCTTCTCTCAGCTCTTACGTAGTAGACGTAGTTGCTGTCATTTGAAAACGTAAGGCCCCAATAACCGACGTTGGCGGCGGGCACAATTTGCACAGTGCTCCCTGTGCCTATCTGCTTTATCCACAGGCCTTGTTGCCGGTCTTCTTCTTCAGCGTAGACAACGTACTTGCCATCCGGCGAAACAGCCGCAACTTGCGCTCTGCCACTGTTGGTCAGCTTGATCATTCTTCCGGTCGCAAACGGCGCGGCAGGAATGCTAGAGCGATTGGCTATTAGATAGACGCTGTAGAGGAGGCCTCCCAGGAAGATGATTAGAACAGAGCCGAAGAACGCGGCTCCTCGTCTGTGCTTCTGAATCTCGCTGACAAAGTATTCAAGGCTTGAGGTGGAAACGGCGACACCGCGTCCACCACTGATGCGAGTCCCGGCTTGAGCAACTGTAACAGCCGCAGCACCTTGTTCCCGGAAAGAATTGAAACGTCTGGCTAACTCGTTGGTTGAATCAGGCACTGCCCGTTTGAACTCAGAATTAAACTCCAGCCGTCTTTTGAGCTGCCGCAGGTCGTTAGCCATTTCTCTAATTGTCTGGTAGCGCGCCTGCAGATCTTTCTTCAGCGCCTTGTCAACAATTCGCACGAGCTCGTCGGGAACTTCCTGGGACTGCCGCGCCAGCGAAATCGGTTCTTTCTCAAGGATGGATACAATAATGTCACCATGGGTTTTTGCTGCGAATGGGCGTCTGCCTGAGGCCATCTCGTATAGCACTACGCCGAGACTCCAGATATCGGTTCGTCCATCCACAGGAAGCGCTCGCGTCTGCTCTGGTGACATGTATTCGGCGGTGCCCATTACCATTCCGGGATTTGTAACAATCGGCGGGTTGGGAAACACGTTAGCTGACTCGGGAAGAACTCCGGCCAGATGCTCCGAAAGTTTGGCAAGGCCGAAGTCAAGGACCTTCACATAACCGTCGCGTCGAATCATAATGTTTTCGGGCTTTATGTCTCGGTGAACGATTCCGGCCTGATGCGCGGCGACGAGCGCATCCGCGATCTGTACCGCCACGTCGAGTGCTTCATGAACTGAAAGGCCCCCAGCCTTCAGTCGGCTCCGCAAAGTTAGTCCCTCCACGTATTCGGTGGCCATGTATTCAGTACCCGCGATCTGACCGACTTCGTAGACCGTCAAGATATTGGGATGATTTAGCGCGGACGCGGAACGCGCTTCCTGCTGAAAACGCCGCACCTGACTTTTATTGCTGGTAAAGTATTCAGGAAGAAACTTCAAAGCGACTCGCCGCCCCAAATCGGTGTCCTCAGCAAGAAAAACGCGGCCCATTCCACCGGCGCCAAGCAGCGAAATGATTCTGTAATGTGCAACCGTCTGCCCGATCAATTCGTCATTCTGGTCCTGGGCTAGCATTTCCGCCGCGACAGCTAGCGCCGGCGCGGCAATGAAGTCTGAAGCTTGGTCGTGAGAAGCAAGGAGCGATTCGACTTCGCTCTTCAGTTCCGGATCGGCCGCGCAGGCCTGAGCCAGAAAGTCGGCCCGTTGTAAGGGATCGACCTGCAAAACTGCATGATAGAGCTCACCAACTTGTCGATAACGCTCAGGTGTCATCGCTTAGATAACTCACGACGGAGCCACGCACGTGCGAGACTCCAATCGCGTCTTACTGTCCCATTAGAAACCTTAAGAATTTCCGCAGCTTCATCAATGCTGAGGCCTCCGAAAAACCGCAGCTCGACGACTTTGCTTTGCCGGGCATCCAGTTCTGCGAGCGAGTTAAGCGCCTCATCAAGGGCCACTAGATCGGCGCCCTTTTTCTGTGAGATGAATGCCGCCTCGTCAAGAGTAATTGGTGTCACTCCGCCTCCACGTTTCGCAAACCGGCGCGAGCGTGCGAAGTCAACCAAAATGCGGCGCATTAATTGAGCTGAAACCGCAAAGAAATGTGCTCGACTCTGCCAGTGAACGTTCTTCCAATCAATGAGACGGACGTAAGCTTCGTTAACCAGGGCACTTGTTTGAAGGGTGTGACCAGGCCGTTCATGACTCATGTAATGGTGCGCAAGACGGTGCAGCTCCTCATAGACCAGTGGGGTCAACTCTTCAAGGGCAGCTTCGTCTCCCGCATTCCAGGCGGCCAGCAGCCGCGTAATCTCTTGTGGTGTGTAATTCATTGAACACTGGCCGAGGGGGTGGAAGGTCTCTTGCAGCGGTATCCTGCGCCATTACCCCAAGGGCCAAAAAAAATTCTTCTGCCTGTTGGCGGTTCTGCCCATGATTCTCGCCTTATTAAGTAAACAGACCCCCGATGTCGCTTGTAGATGCTAGTAGCTGCATCTCGAGGACCTGACGTTGCAAATGAAAGGTTTCCCAGGAAATCTCTTAATAGAGTAAAAGCCAAGCAGCGTGAAGGAGCTACTGAATAGTGCGAAGAAACATCACAAATATAGCGCTTATCTTACTGCTTATCCCGCTTAGCTGCAATCTGGCGGGAAGGACTGCCGCACAGGGACCACCAACTGACTTTCACGATGCATTCGAGATAGCCGGCATTTGCGAGTTTACGGTAATGGTTGAACTGAATGGCAAGGCAAAAACGATCGAATTGAATGGCGAACGTACGATCTTCACTTCACCTGGCCTGACCGCCACGCTAACAAATCTCGACGACCCCGCAAGCGAGACAACTATTGGCATAACCGGCGCCTTTCACCAGACCATCCGGGGAAACGGCGATACAGAGTTTGTAGTAACCGGTCGAAATCTTCTCATCGGAGTCGACCCCGAGGCGGCTTTCGTGCTCACTATTGGAACATTCAGCTTTACGTTCGACCCTGCCTTCAACGTTGTTGGACCACTGACCGGGAATGGGCAGGTGATCAATGTGTGCGAACTATTGTCCTAGGACTTTCGACTTGATGCGCGGATCGCTCATTCATGAGACGATGAGAAGGAATATCATGAAATCCAATTTACACATTTCATTACTCGGTACGACGCTTCTCGCATTGTTAATAAATAGCCCGGCACAAATCCAGGCACAGCAAGCAAATTGGAGTACGACTGGCAGTCTCGGCTCGGCGCGTGTCCTACACACGGCCACGCTGCTAACGAATGGCAAGGTCTTAACCGCAGGCGGCCTTATTGTAGGTAATTTAACAACCGACAGCGCTGAGCTGTATGACCCAGCCACAGGTATGTGGAGTGCCACCGGCAGCATGATAGGGCCGCGTCTCAATCACATGGCCGTGCGGTTGTTGAATGGCAAGGTGCTAGTGGCAGGTGGAGCAAGAGGGACCACAACTTTTAAGAGCGCTGAGCTCTACGACCCAGATACCGGCACCTGGAGTACCACCGGCAACATGGCCGTCGCGCGAACGATTGGAACGGCAACGCTGCTCAGCGACGGCAAAGTGCTGGCTGCAGGAGGGTCTGGAGACAACACTGCCGAGCTCTATGACCCAGTCACAGGCACTTGGAGTCTTACCGGAACAATGAACGCCGTGCGGGAGAGTCATGCGGCCACGGTGCTTCCAAACGGCAAGGTACTAGTCTCGGGAGGCTTTACCGGAAGTTTCAGCAATCCAACACTCCACAGTAGCGCTGAACTCTATGACCCTGCTACCGGAAGTTGGACGCCGACTGGCAGCCTCAACACGGCACGCGCTTTCTTGATGGCCATCTTGCTTCTGAACGGCAAAGTGCTAGCCGTTGGCGGCGGCAACTTTACTTTTGCTTTCAAAACAGCCGAACTATATGATCCAGCAACCGGGCAGTGGAGCACCACTGGCAGCATGCTGACGGCCCGCGACTCCTCAAGCACTCTGACCCTCCTGGCGAGTGGCAAGGTCCTCGTCGTCGGCAATGTGTTGGGGCAAAAGAGCGCCGAGCTCTATGACCCGGCCTCCGGAAGCTGGACAGCGACCGCCGATCTTCACTCCACGGTTCGGTTGAACCACGAAGCAACACTGCTCCTGAATGGCAAAGTTCTCGTTTCCGGCGGCAATGGTCCCCTCTCCAGCGCCGAACTCTTCGACAGTGGCGAACCTACCAGCACCATTCAATTCAGTTCGGCGTCTTTTAATGTTGGTGAGAATGCCGGCCAGGCGGTCATCACTGTCACTCGCACAGGTGATATTTCCGCACAATCTTCAGTTGATTTTGCGACGGCCAATAGTGACTACGTGCCGTGCAATACTTTCAATGGCATCGCTGTACAGAATTGCGATTTTACCCTCGCTTCCGGCAAGCTCACCTTCAATGCCAATGAGACCAGCAAGGCGTTTACCGTTTTCGTTACTGATGACCTGCACGCTGAAGGAAACGAGGTTTTGAATCTTTTCCTAAGCAATCAAACAATCGGGGTCGTCTTAAGCGGTCAGAATACAACCACATTGACGATAGCCGACAATGATTCAAGCGTCCCCACTACAAACCCGCTTGACGACGCCAACGCTCAATTCTTTGTGCGGCAGCACTACCTTGATTTTCTGAATCGGGAACCGGATCCTGCGGGCTTTGCTCACTGGACCAATGAAATTAGCAGTTGTGGATCAGATCAGCTTTGCGTTAATGCGCGACGAATTCGAGTAAGCGACGCATTTTTCTTCGAGCCGGAGTACCAGGAGAGCGCAGCGTTTGTTTTTCGCGTTTATCGCGCCTCATTCGGGACCACGGACGGTTACCGGCCGACTTATGGAGAATTTCAGCCCGATCGCAGTAGCGTGATCGGCGGACCGCAGCTAGATGCGAGCAAGGCCACATTCACCAATGCTTTCGTGCAACGCCTAACGTTCCTTGCGATCTATCCTGTAAACCAGCCGGCACAGGATTATGTCAACGCTCTGAATGCACATACCGGAAACTCGCTCACCGGAGCCGAAGTAGCGGCACTGGTTAGTGGCTTGATGGGTGGCACGGAAACGCGTGGTAGTGTCTTGCGGAAGGTTGCCGACAATCACGCCTTCATAGATCGTGAATACAACCGCACCTTCGCGGCGAATCTGTATTATGGCTATTTGCGACGTGAACCAGAGACTGGCGGCTATGAGTTTTGGCTAGGTCAAGTTAATCGTTTTCCATTGCGGGATCCGGATGCTCAACATGGACTGGTCTGCTCATTTATAACTTCAGCGGAATATCAGAATCGCTTTAGTTCGGCGTTCACGCACTCAAACGGCGAATGTCCTCAATAATTCAGATAGTTGTAAGCGCTCCTAGCTAGGCCCATTTGACTCTCCTGGAGGTATAAGGATGGGGCAAGGCAGGCTTGAGGGAAGGAATGAGCACTCTTAAATAATTGCAAGTTGGGAAGGGGGCAAGGCAGGCATCGGGACAGAAAGGAAGCTAGTTTCAGTCTGCCGCCGCCCCCGCTTAAGATTCAATACCAGTCAACATTGAATGATGACTTAACTGCAGCAGCAACCCAAGAAGCTCTTCAAATCAAGTTAGATCAGCATTATCACCATGAGATTAATTTAGTTTGGTTGATTCAATATAATGTTGACTGGCATGGAATCTTGAGCGGGGGCGGCGGCAGGAAGGCGAAGACCTCGGGAAGCGTCTCGAAGCAACTATTACTTACGCGGTTCGCGAGGGTTTTGGCCCCTTGGTGGTATTAGGCGCCGACAGCCCTACCGTGCCGGCTAAGTTCATTCAGGCAGCCCTTAACTGCCTTGCCGCAGAAGAGTCAGACATTGTTCTCGGTCCAACAGAAGACGGCGGCTATTACCTCATTGGATTGCGAAAGTACCGCGCTGATATATTTCAAAACGTCGAATGGAGCGGGCCGCTCACATATCAGCACACTGCGCAAAACGCGGCACGGTTAGGCCTGCGGGTATTCTCAAACTCCCCCGTTGGTACGATGTGGACACCTTTCCCGATCTGTTGCGGCTCGCCGAGGAGGTTTCTTCTACTGAAGAGGCTCGCAGTCGCGCTGGCGCGACTCACAAATGGCTGGCGGCCCATGCCACTCTCTTATCGAAATTGGAAAGAAGTGATTTTCCGGCCGGCCTTTAGGACCACTATAAAACACGCCTCCCCGTGACCGGAGTAACACGCGCGCGGGGCGGGACACAATACCCCCAAATTTATCGTCTTACACCCTCCAAAAATGGTTGAACGGTTTGTAAACATAGCGACCGTTTAGTATATTGTTAACCATGCCAGCCGTAACTGGGTCTCTTAAAGCGCAGCGGAGTACTGCAACGCGGGAAGACATCATCGTCGCCTGCCTGGAGTTGTTTGCGCGAAGAGGCTTCCATAACACGTCCATCTCAGATATTGCCAATAGCGCCGGAATTACCAAAGGGGCCATCTACTGGCATTTCCAGAATAAGGAAGCACTGTTCGCAGCCATCCTCGATAAGATGAAGCACAATTGGCAACGAATCGTGCTGCAGCATGTCGATGAAGTTGATGACCCGCGCGAAAAGATTGACCAGTTATTCGAGAATTTCTACCTCTTATTAGTGCAGGATCCAGATACCAGCATATTTCTGCAACGCGTTAGCCTGGAACCAGACGGAAAATATTCGGAGCTTTTGAGTGAGGCTTTTGAGCGAACTGCCGACTTCATTGCCACAATCTTCGAACGAGGGAAAGAGCAACTCCTCTTTAAACAGGATCTGGACGAAAAGCTGATCGCCTATACGATTATCTGTTCCCTGGTTGGCGCTCATGCGCAATGTCTGACAAACAAGAATCTTAGCTTGCATGCTTTGGTTGAAGAGATTAAGCGAGGAGTTCTCGCTCGAGCGCTCGTCGACAGTTCCACAACTTCCTGAAGCATTTTTGCCAATTAGATATAGCAAGGGGCCGTGCAAGCAAGAGGATCCTGCAGCGGGGATTTGAAGGAGGAGTATGGAAAACCAGCGGGATGGAAAATCCTCCAGGCGACAGTTCATAAAAACATCTTCGGCAGCAACCGCCTTTATGCTTGCCCCCGACTTACCCCTCAAAGCCACAACCGAGGCTGAGGCGGAAAGAGTCCAGCAACGACAACCCGGCAAGCAGTTTATTGCCGACTCTCAGACCCATATTTTTTGGCGTCGTGAGGGGCACGTAAACACGAGTGAACGAGGGTGGTGGTTCCTAAACCAACTCGATACTTTTTATAAAGGGGTGGCCGGCCCTAATGGTAGCGTGAAGGATCTGACGAAAGCGCGCTTTCTTGATCTAGTGCTGCGACAAAGCGAAACCAGCGTGGCCCTGCTTAATTGTCTTGCCCTGAAAGACTTTTACGGTGGGAAGCATATGCTCACACCGGAAGAAGCGGTTGAAGTTCGGTCGATGCTGCCAGACCGAGTCGTTGTACTTGGTAGTGTTGATCCCGCGGACGGCAAGGCTGCTCTTGAGGACTTAGAACGCCAGGTAAAGGATTTCAAGATTACCGGCATCAAGTTGTATCCCGGTGACTATGACAACCACGGATGGCATGCAGACGACGAAAAAATTGCCTATCCCTTATGGGAAAAATGCCGCCAGCTCGGCGTACGTTATATCGCAATTCACAAGGGATTGCCTTTCTCGATTTTCAACGCCAAGTATTGTCACCCCGAAGACGTCGACCAGGCACTCGATGATTTCCCCGACTTGAATTTTGTTCTCTATCACTCGGCTTATCCATATCTCGATGAACTCACAATGATGGCGTTCCGGCTAACCGGACGTAAAAGCAATCTCTATGTCGATCTGGGGGGACTGTTCGCAATCATGATGAAAGCCCCCTATGAACTGGGGCATACGATGGGCAAGCTGCTCAAGTATCTCGGCCCGGATCACATCATCTGGGGAACCGATTCGCCAATCACTGGTTCGCCACAACCTTACATCGACTTCTTTCGGAGTTACCAAATACCGGAAGAGTTATGCGAGCGCTACGGATATCCACAGATTACCGCCGAGGATAAGAGGAAGATAATGGGCGAGAATTTAGCACGGCTGTTGGGTATCAACATTGAAGAGAGAATGAAGAGAGTGGCTAACGATATTATCTCTCGCTCCAGGGAAGAGGGCGTGTAAGGCGAAGATGCGGAGCGTAAAAAAGCGAGGAGTTTCTGAGTAAGACAGACCTGAACGTGCAAGAGGAGAAGGAAGATGAGCAAAAGTAGTCCTCAAACAGCGGCTGCCAGACCCTGGGAATGCGCAAGCAACGATGAAATGATAGCGAAACTGAGGACCTACAGAGATGAGCGGCACGTCGCGGATCATCCATTCACGCAGTCGATCGTTAATGGCGAGATCCGCCGCGAAGGGATAGTTTCATACCTGGGCCAGTTTTGCGTCTATGTGGAGAGAGGTGGGAAGGCCTGGTTGCCCTGGTTGTTAGGGAATATCCCCGTAAGCCTGGAATTCAGAAAAGCCAAGAATGCGCTATTGGACAATCTTTACGGCGAGTTTCGGAGTCCCGCCGATCATGTTGATCTCCTGCTTGAGATGGCGGCCACCGCATTTGGCGCAAATAAGGATGAACTCTACAACTCCAAGTTATTGCCAGAGACGTCGGCATTCATGAGAGTGGAAGAATATTACGCGCGCGAAGCTTCCTGGCTTGAGGCAGTTACCGCTCTCGGTTTTGCACTCGAGACGCAGAGTCCGCGGTACTTCACAGAAATTCGGCGTGGCTTGCAGGCTCATTACGATCTGAAAGATCCGTTCTATTATGACATGCACATCTCTGCCGATGTCGAGCATGGCGATACTGTCGAAGTGTTACTGAAGGCATATACAAAGCCCGATAACATGGAAGCCGTGTGGAAAGCAGCTATTGAGTCGGTTGACGCTTACCAACTCTGGCATGACGGCCTTTACCGGGCTTACGTTAGCGGAAAGAGATTTTAGAGGGGTGTTCAGAGGGGGAGTGAGAAGCAGATAGTGGCCTCGCAACTTGCGCAAGTAGAAGACCCGGCGCTGGAGCCTGGAGTAAGGGACAGGCTCCTTAGCCGGTTACTGGAAGACCGCGCAACTCAGTATGGCGATCGTCAATTTCTGAACTTTGCAAACGAGCGGAGTATTAGTTATCGCGAGCTGAACGAAACGGCGAACCGCTTTGCCAATGGCTTATTAGCTCTTGGCCTCGGCAAAGGAAAGAAGATCGCCGTGATGCTTCCAAACTGTCCCGAATATCTCTTTATACTGTTCGGCGCAGCCCGGATTGGCGCTGTCACGGTGCCAATCAACACCGCCTATAAAGGTGCTTTGCTCGAGCATCTTCTCAGCAATTCAGACGCCGAACTGCTGGTGATCGACGAACAATACCTGAATAGTCTAGCTGAAATTGGAAATAGCTTGCGCCAGTTAAAGACGGTGTTGCTTTATCCGGAACAGGGCATCAATGAGAGGCAATTCCCAGGAAACTGGCAAACCTTGAATCTGGATGTGCTTCATGAGTCATCAAAGGAGAAGCCTCAATCTGATATCCGCCATACCGATACAGTGATGATTCTGTATACCGGTGGCACGACGGGCCCGTCAAAGGGCGTCGTCATGAGCAACCACTTCTACTATTTTTATGCTTACCTGGTGAGCACCAGCATTGGTTATACGGTGAACGATGTCTCGTACACCTGCATGCCGCTCTTCCACATCAATGCCCAGATTGGGTCCATCGTTTCAGCGCTCTACGCGGGGGCTCAGGTAGCTCTTTATAAACGTTTCAGTGCGAGCACTTTTTGGGAGGAGATACGTTCTTCCAAGGCGACGGTGTTTCTAGGAATGGGCGCCGTCGGCAATATCTTGGCAAAGGGTGCGCCCCATTCCGGGGATTCCAATAATCAGGTCAGGCTGGCGGTCATAGTTCCACCGCCGGAGGATTTAGAAGGATTCGAGCGGCGCTTTGGTTTCAGAGTTGTTTACGAGACCTTCGGGATGACCGAGGGGTTGATAATCCCGCCAAAACTCTGTGAACCAAGAAGGCGGGGATGCTGCGGCAAACCCATCAAGGATTATGAGGTCAGGATCGTGGATGATGACGATCTGCCCTTACCGCCGGGTGAAGTCGGCGAGCTGGTTTTTCGCCCGAGCCAACCCTATACGATGATGTCGGGGTATTACAAAATGCCGGAAGCAACTCTTGAGGCCTTCCGCAACCTGTGGTTTCACACTGGTGATCTCGGTTATCTCGACAGGGAGGGCTTTCTCTATTATGCCGGCCGAAAAAAGGATGCCATAAGACGAAGAGGAGAGAATATATCAGCGTACGAAATTGAGAGTGTAGTCAACCAGCACGCGAAGGTGCTTGAGTCAGCTGCCATTGCAGTGCCATCTGAGCTGGGTGAAGATGACGTAAAGATTGTTGTTGTCCTTAACCCTGGCGCAGAGCTGACAGAGACGGAGTTGCTCCGATTCTGTGAATCTAGAATGGCCTATTTCATGGTCCCGCGTTATGTAGAGTTTCGCGATGCTCTTCCCAAAAACCCCTCACAGCGAATTGAAAAGTACAAACTAAGGGCAGAGAACATTACTGAGAAAACCTGGGACCGTGTCCAGCATGGGCTCGAGTTAAAGAGATAATCAACCGCCGGGCGCAGTTGATGTGCGTTTTTTTGAAAACCTGAAATCGTGTCTAACCTGATGCGCAAAGTCGCGATCGTGGGAGTCGGCGAAACGGAAGTAGGCCGAGTCCCAAGCCTTAGCGCCACCCAAATGTATGTTAAGGCCTGCCGTCTCGCGCTTGCAGATGCTGGTTTGACCAATAAGGATGTTGATGGTGTCATCACGGCAAACTCATGGTCTGAGCCCCATTTTTATCATGCTGAATGGATTGCCGAATACTTAGGCATCCTTCCGTCTCATTGCCTGACGGTGGGAACGGGGGGCGGAACGATCATCGCAGCCATGCACCATGCGGCGAGCGCTATTGCTTCAGGTCTTTGTCAGACTGTCTTGATTGCAGCGGCGGACAACTGGCTGTCGGCATTCTCGCGAGAAAAGATGGTGGAATTGATGGCCGCCAACGCGGGACATCCACAGTTTGAGATCCCCTATGGCAGTTTCGTTCCGGCTCTATATGCGCTCTTTGCAACAGCTCATATGAAACGCTACGGCACAACCGCCGAGCAGTTTGCAAATGTTGCGGTCATAGAACGCCGGCATGCGACGTTACATCCCGGGGCCCAGATGCGTGTCCCGATAACAGTTGCTGATGTGCTCGCTTCGAAGGAAGTCGCTACACCGTTGCACCTGCTTGACTGCGCACTGATATCCGATGGTGGTGGGGCAATTCTGCTTACCGCTGCGGAGCGTGCCAGAGACTTGAGAGCACAGCCTGTTTTTCTGCTGGCTGTTAGTGAGGCTCACCGCCATGAGCATGTGAGTCAGGCAAAAAGTTTGACAGAAACGGCGGCCCACGAGTCTGGTGCTCGGGCATTCGAGCTTGCTGATATCTCCCCCTCAGATATCGATGTGGCAATGCTCTACGATCCATTTACTTTTGCTGTGGTGATGTTCCTGGAAGATTTGGGTTTCTGTGATCGAGGCGCTGGAGGCAGCTTCGTGGAAGCTGGTGAGATTCAACTGGGTGGACGGTTGCCAGTTAACACCAATGGCGGATTGCTGTCTTATGCTCACCCGGGAAATCCCGGGGCGCTCTTACTTGCGCTTGAGGCTGTGCGCCAGTTACGACGCGAATGCAGCGAACGTCAAGTTTCCGATGCCAGCCTTGCTCTTGTTCATGGTGAAGGTGGCATTATGTCGTCGCACTGTACGGCCATTTTGTCGAATTAGATTCGGGAGGAATTAATAGTGCCGATCTATGAATATGTCTGTGAAGGCTGTTTGGAAGAGTTCGAAGTGCTGCAGTCAATGAGGGATGCCGGTCCGGACCATTGCTCGCGCTGCGGTGGCCGGCTCGAGCGAAAACATTCTCTTCCGAATTCAAACTTCCGTAAATTCAGCAGTTCCAGCGCCGAGCGTTATTCCAAATTGACAGTGCAGCAACAGGCCCGGAAGGAACTTAATCGTTTGAGTGAGCACTCGAAAAAGACGGGCATCCCGCTGAATGATCTGTTTGAGGTGCATTGAATAGAGCTGGAATGGGCGACGACAAGTACCAGCAACTGATCTATGCGAAGCGCGGGAACGTAGTTGAGATTACGCTCAATCGTAGCGATGTTCTCAACGCGTTGAGCGTCGAACTGTACACGGAGCTTGGGGATGCCTTAATTGCTGCGAGCAACGACGCGGATGTACAGGTGATTGTAATTACCGGGGCTGGTCGCGCATTTTCAACCGGCGGGGATCTCAAGCAGGGAGATAACCTCAACCGTGACGAGCCTGGACGGTTTGCTGAGGCGTCAGACCGCATGCTCAAACAGATACTTGCTAGTGCGAAGACGATAGTAGCAAAGGTCAATGGAATTGCTCAGGCAGGCGGACTACTAATTGTCGCAGCTTGCGATTTGGCGGTTGCTTCGGAGCGCGCAACATTCAGATGTCCGGAGGCCCTCGTCGGCATTTGGGAGCCGTACTCGCCGGTGCTGCTGCCACCGCAGATTGGCATCAAACGCACCAAGTACATGCTGCTTGCCAGCGAAACAATTGATGCGGCTGAGGCGGAACGGATCGGGCTGATCAACCGCGCCGTGCCACATGACGAGCTCGACAGGGCTACGGAAGAGTTAATCGAACACGTTTTGGCTGGCGGACCAAAGACGCGTCGCATGTTCAAGCAGATGGTAAACAAACACTTCCTTGACTTCGATACGCGCATCGTTATTGAAGCGCTCAGTTCTGAAGAAGGACTCGAGGGAATGGCGGCTTTTGCCGAAAAGAGAAGGCCGAAGTGGCGGGAATGAGTTTGAAGGTTTAAAGGCAGCGACCCGCAACGGCTTTGTTATCAACATGGCCCAGATGACGCAACACAGCGTGCCCATTGCCCAGGGTCTATTTGAATGGCTCGATGATGGAGCTCACCTTATTGGTAGCAAATGTCTGGAATGTGGCGAGGTGACCTTCCCCACAAGCGCCTTCTGCCCGCAGTGTTGCAGACAGACCACTGAAAGGATTTTGCTTAGCCAACGTGGTCGTTTGCACAGCTTTACTGTTCAGCGTTTCAAACCGCCGCCGCCTTACAAAGGCGTTGACCCTTTCCAACCCTACGGCGTCGGAGTGATCGAATTGCCAGAGGGCTTGCGGGTCACGTCAGTGCTCGAAGAAAGCGATCCCGACAGGCTTCGGGTGGGCATTGAGATGGAATTGGTGATCGGCAGTTTTTTTTCAGATGAGGAGGGACGGGACGTAGTCGGTTACAAGTTTAAGCCGCTTGGTGGCACTCCGGAAGTTCGGACATCACCGAGCGTTCACCCGGAAAGGCTCGGCCCATGAGAGAGGTCTACGTACTTGGGGTCGGTCTCCATCCCTTCGGTCGCTTCGCTGATAAGGACGTACTCGAGATTGGGCGCGAGGCTGTAGTGAATGCGCTTCGCGATGCCGGCGTTAAATGGCGAGAAGTTGGAGCGGCTTATTGCGGGACGGTTTTCGCTGGACCGATGGCCGGGAATAAGGTGCTGGCGCGTGTTGGTCTAACAGGCATCCCCATTATGAATGTGGAGAACGCCTGCGCCAGTGGCGGTTCCGCGCTGCGAGCGGCAGCCCAGGCAATTGCCGGCGGGTTTTGTGATGTTGCCCTCGCCTTTGGCATGGAGAAGATGCCAAGGGGTTTCATTGCCGGCAATCCCGACGACTGGTTTGCGGTAATGGGGCTTGCCGTCAATCCACAGTACTTTGCTCTCAAAGCTCGTTGGCACATGGCAAACTTTGGCACGACTGAAAATCAACTGGTCCAAGTCTCAGTTAAAAACCATCGTAATGGAGCGCTCAACCCCTTCGCCATGTACCAAAAAGAGATGAGCTTCGATCAGATTGCCAGTTCGCCCATGGTGAATGATCCATTGCGACTGTTGATGTTGTGCGCGCCAAACGAAGGCGCCGCGGCTGTTATTCTGGCCAACAAAGAGATTGCCAGACAACACACTACCAAACTAATCAAGCTTGCCGCCGCTGTGCTCGATTCACCTCTGTATGGAACGGCGGAGGTTCCCCACATTTCGGTCAGCGCGCGCGTTGAAGCGCCAACTGTAACCACGACTGCTTCCAGGCAAGCCTATGAGGAAGCTGGTATTGGTCCTGAAGATCTGGATCTGGTTGAGCTTCAGGATACCGACTCGGCTTCAGAGATTATCTACAGTGAAGAGTTGGGCTTATGTAACCGAGGGGAGGGTGGGCGACTGCTGGAGGAGGGCGCGACGGAGATAAATGGCCGCATTCCCGTTAATGTGAGCGGCGGTCTCCTATCGAAGGGCGAACCATTGGGGGCGTCTGCTCTCGCCCAGGTTGCTGAGATCGTTTTCCAATTGAGAGAAGAGGCGGGCGCAAGACAGGTGAAGGATGCCCGCGTGGGCCTCACACACGTATATGGCGCATTTGGCAATTGCGCCGTCAGTGTGCTTCAAAGATGAGTTCAGCGACAACTTTGGCATGTATTTAACGCAGCACTGCAAAAAGGGAGGATTATAAAATTATGGCCACTAAACTTGGGCTTGCTAATGAAGCCAAGCCAGTCGATCAGTTCCTTGCCGATCTTCAGGCTTTTATCCAGGAACATCATCCGAAGAACAGCAAGATGATTCAGGGCATTGTCAATGGCACTGCCTCAAAAGCCGCTCTGCAAAAATTCGCAAAGGAGTTTTATGCCTACTCAGCCTTCTCGGTCCGACCCTTTGCTGCGTTGGTCGCCAATGCTCCTGACGAGACTTCGTATCAATTAATGCTGCAAAACTTTGCCGGCGAGGCCGGATTACTCAACACGCCTCCGCATCCAGTCCTGTACCGTGACTTTACGCTGGCTACCGGAGTTACCGAAGAGGAACTCGATGCCCATGTTCCTTTGCCTTCAACGCTCGGCGCGATGTACACCCTGAGCCATTTTTTGCGTGGACCATTCGATGAAGCTATTGCGGGCTTCGGCTTTGCTATCGAAGGACCAGCAGCTGAATGGGGCAGATTAATCCACGATGGCCTCAGAAAGCATTACGACTTTGACGAAAAGGCCATGACGTTTTGGGCAATTCACCTCGCCGAAGATGAAGAGGGCTCCGGGCTCGAGGAGCAGCATGGCGAAAATGCGCGCCGCTTGATGACGCGCTTCGCCTCCCAAAAAGAACAACAAGCTCGCATAGGGAAGGCGTTCATGTATTCCGCTTTAGTGTTTGAGAACTTCTGGGGAGGAATGGATCAGTTTCTGGGACAGTGATCACTTTCCAGTTGCGCGAGTCTGCAACCGCAACAATTATCCGAGGCACTTAATTTCTACGTAAGGAGACTGAAATGGCTGCTGCTGAAAAACCACACGCCCAACAATTCTACCGTCCCGAGGCGCAGTCGATGCCGCGCAAAGAACTTCAGGAACTGCAGAACAGGAAGTTACAGCGTGAAATTGACCGCATCTGGAATCAGCCGATTCCCTTTTTCAAGCGGAAAATGGAGTCGGTTGGCTTGCGTCCTGAGCATATTCGCACAGTCGCCGATCTTAAAAACTTCCCCCCGACCGTCAAAGATGACTTGCGCGTCAACGAAGAAGAATACCCACCTTATGGCGATTACCGCGGAGCCCCAGTGACCGATTGCATCAGGCTGGGCCGCACAACCGGCACGACAGGCAAGCCGTCGACTCTATTGTGGACTAAAAAAGACTATGAAATAGATGCTGAACTTTCAGCGCGGTCAATGTGGCGTTGCGGCATCAGGCCGGGCATGAAACTCACGCATACCCATCCGGGTGGGCTCTATGCGGGTGCCGATCGTTTGGGGTCAGTCGTGGAGACGGCCGGCGTGATGAACGTGCCAATGGGACCGCCGCTCAGCGACGACGTCATTAAGGATCACCTGCAACTTTGGAGCAAGGTCAAGCCAGAGTCGTACGTGCTCTTTGGTCCGGTTATGCTTCGGTACCATGAATCAGCGCTGAAGCTTGGTTACGATCCACATAAAGATTTTGGCATGAAGATCATGCTCATCGGAGAAGCAGCCTGCCAGTATGAGTCAACGCGCAAAAAGTATGAGCGTTTCTTCGACTGTGAAATACATAACCTTAATGGCTCGCTGGAAATCGGAGTAATCATGGCCACGGACTGCAAGGTCCACGATGGTATGCATGCTCCGGAAGATTATGTGGTCCTGGAAGTGATAGATCCAGACACGCAGGAACCTACTCCGGCCGGTGAACGTGGCTATCTCACATTGACCACTTTTGATCGCGATAACATAGTCATTCGTTACAACCTCGAAGACCTGGTCAGGGTTAACCCCGATCCGTGTCCTTGCGGTGAAACGCACACGCGCTTCTTCTGGCAGGGGCGAAGGCAGGAGGTTGTCAATGTCTCAGGTAAAGAGGTACTGCCAGTCGATGTAATGGTGGCACTGAACGAAATCTCGGAGCTAGGCGATCGGCCTATCGAGTTTCAGATGGAGCGTTGGGGTAAGACTCAGGATCGCCTCAAGGTTAATCTGGAATATGACCCATCCCGGGTTACCGATACCGCCGCGTTTGCGGCAAAGATCAAGGAGCACTTCCGCGGCAAACTGGGTATAGAGGTTGAGCCGGAGCTTGTAGACACGGCTGTTTATCGCTCCACCTATAAGCCGATGCGAGTCATTGATGTAACGAAATAGTAGAAAGGAGAGTAGAAATGGAAGAAGCCAGAGCGTTGGAACAGGGAAGCGCGGAAGTGCTGGAAAAGTTGAAGGCGCAGATAGCCCGCAATTACAGCATTCCTTTTTACCGCAAGCGAATGGAAGAATGGGGCATTAAGCCGGCAGACGTCCGCAGCTTCGATGATTTTCGTCGCCTCCCATTCATGAAGCGTGAGGATCAGGTCGCAAGCTTCGAGGAGAATCCGCCTCTGGGCAGCATGTGGGATCCGGAAACGGTCTTGATAACGCATACCCCTGCACCGGGAATTGGTCTGGTTCCGGAATATCACACCCGCGCAGACATGGACGCCTGTGCGGTGGCCGTCGCGAAGCGGTTGGGTGAAGCCGGTGTCACCAGGGATGATATCGTCGTTATTAATTCCAGTTATCACCTGGTAGTTTCCGGTCATACAGGACAGAGCGCTTTTGTGGAACTCGGCGCCAAGGTGCTACCACTCGGGCCAGGTGAGACAGAACGCCAGGTCGAGATAATCAATAAGTTTGGCGCAACCGTACTCTTTGGCTTTCCGAGTTACTGCCTAAAGCTCGCTGAAGCGGGAGCTAAAGGCAACATTAGGGTCATGATTGCGGGAGGCGAACCATTCAGCTCCATCGAAGGCCGGCGCGAGCAGGTAAAAAACGCCTTCGGCGGGAACATCGTGGCAGCGGATCTCTACGGTCTCAGCGGCTTCAACGTCGTTGCCATGGAATGCCGGTATGAGAATGGCATGCATATCCTTGAAGACGAAGTGTACGCAGAGGTGGTGGACCCAGAAACGGGAGATCTCTTGCCATACGGCGAGAGGGGAGAGTTGGTCCTCACGCACGTTAATCGTCGCGCCATGCCTTTCATCCGTTTCAGAACGGGAGACCTTACCGTTCTAGATCGCGTCCCCTGCAAGTGTGGCCGTGAACTCACGTTGCCGAAGGGGGTTTTTGGTCGCACAGGTGAAATGTACCGGGTCAAAGGACTTAAGTTTTATCCTTCGGTCATCGTGTTGGGATTGGCCGGAATTGCGGGCGTGCACCCGCTGAAATATCGCGTCTATATTTCGCGGCCCACCGGCACCACAGACTACGTCAAGATCAAGGCACAGGGTGACCCGAAGGTGGTCAATGCCGAAGAGGTTAAAAAGAAACTTGCTCTCAGATTGCTTTTCGAACCTAACGAGGTCGAGATCATTCAGGAGTGGGAAGACGGACCTACAGTGGTTGATGAACGAGGTGCTGTGGATCGCTAGGGCACGATTGCCGATCGCCAATTGCCAATT
>Ga0209431_10000840_pt1 | contig 25564 bp, 27 predicted proteins | sample RifCSP13_3_FD_184021 | JGI IMG/M metagenome (GOLD analysis project Ga0209431, IMG submission 184021) | Soil microbial communities from Rifle, Colorado - Rifle CSP2_sed 13_3 (SPAdes) (version 2) | ecosystem: Environmental > Terrestrial > Deep subsurface > Rock core/Sediment | place: Rifle...
CGCAACGATCGCGTTTGCCTGGGCCGCGGTCAGCGCGACCCTGTCAAGCACCCTGATCTTCCGTGCGCGGATGAGGAGCGTCCTCGGTGCGGACTTCGGCCGGGTCCTCCCCCTCACAGTCGTCCCTTCACGGGCGTGGTCTTTGCGCTGATACTCGAGTTCCTCCTGCTGGGGATCTTCGACGGCCAGCTTACAACGGGTGCGAACTCGATTGACATCACCAAGGTCGACGCCACAGCCTCGGCCTTCACCGCCTTCGGTGTCGCCCTCGCGGCGTTTCCCGTGGCTGCGTGGGTCTCCAACCGTGTGCGGCGTTTGTCGCCCGCGGACTATCCGAGAGCCCTGGTCGTCATGGTCGCGGGCGAACTCCCCGCCCTGTTCGGGCTGGTCCTCGTTTTTCTCGCCCTGGGCTCCCTCCCAGCGCACTGAGCGAATGGGAAAAATACCACCGCGGCTCTGGCGGGGGTGCGCGAGGCTAGTCTAGCGGTAGGACAGAAGCTTCCCAAGCTTCTAACGCGGGTTCGACTCCCGCGCCTCGCATCCCGCCGAGGCTTCGCTCCCTCGCGGGTCGGATCCGACGCATTGCGGTAGACGGGCCGGTCCTCACGAGATGATCCTGAGGTTCCGTTCCAGGAGCGCCATCTCCTTCTCCGGGAGGCCTTCCGGCGTAACGGAAATCAGGAAGATGGCTCTTCGTTGCACGACGAGCTCGTTCACGTGCTCGACGAACAACAGCGTGTTCCGGAACCCGCTTCCCGAGACGAGGGTCTCCAGTCCGTCCAGCAGAAGCACGCCCCGGCCGTGGTTCTCCTCCACGAACCGCTCGACGGCCCGGGATAACGGCGCGAGGGCGGTGGGGCTATAGACATCCATGCCGGGTTTGTGACCGAGCCCCAGGATCCGCACGCCCCCAAGGCCTGGCTCCCGGCGGACTCGCTCCAGGGGTTGGCGGGTGATGAGGAGCGCCGGGACGTTCTGTGCGGCGAGCGCCGTGAACACGCGATAGCTGAGGTCTGGCCTGCGCTCCTTCGCGAGATAGGATTGCCCTTCCTCCACGCCCGGAGGCAAGGTGACGCGTCGAGTTCCCCCGGCCGAGGGGGCGGTCCGGAGCCTCTCGAGGGCGCGGGTCCGCCGCTGGAGTTCCTCATCATCGGGGTTGCGCCGGAGGGCCTCGGAATAGGATCGGAGGGCGTCCTCGTCCCGCCCCATCTCCAGAAGGACGTCCCCCCGCTCCATCCAGACGTCCCAGTCGTTCGGGGCAGCCTCCACGAGCCGGTCGAAGGTCTCCAGGGAGTCCTTGAGGTCCCCCCGCTCTCGGAGGAGCCGCCCGCGGTTGAGGAGGGCGGCCGCGTTCCGGGGTTCGAGCCGAAGGACCAGGTCGAGGCCGGCGAGAGCCTCCGGCTTCTTCCCCGCCCTCCGGAAGGCGACGGCCCGGCCGAGGAGCGCGGTCGTGTTGACCGGATCGGCCTCGAGGGCCTCGTCAAACTCGGCAATGGCCTGGACGTAATTGCCCGCCGCGCTCGCCGTGATGGCGCGCCGGAGGAGTTCCGTGACATCCACGGGCGGGGGCGTCGGCGGCGCCTCGATGCTCGCGGGTTCCTCGATCTCTTCGGCGGCAGGCGTCGGTGGGATTCGATCCAGGGCGGACCGGGCGGCCGCCCGAAGGGGTTCATCCTCGGCTGCGGAGGCGATGCGCTCCAGCTCCACATGGGCGCGCTCCCGGAGCCACCCGGCGTAGTGGTCCGTCAGGGCGATTCGCTCGAGGTCCCGGACCCGGTCCTCCTCGCTCGCCCGCTCGAGCTCCGATCCCTGCGACCCCTGCGCCTCGGTGGCCGCGATGGGAGAAGGAGACGTCTCGCGGCTAGGCTGCGGCCCCAGGTATCCCCGTCGCCCCAGCCCGTTTCGGACGAGGAATCGAACGGCTCTTGAACGGTCCCCTTGGAATTCCTTGTGGGAGTAGTGCTCCAGGGCTTGGAAGGTTCCCGGATCCCAACCGCTCGTGAGGACCTTGCGCCTTCTCACCCGAACTGGCGGCGGGGACGGCTCCCAATCCTCCTCTAGGTCGACCGCTACGGCCCCGGCGACCGCGGTCTCTCCGTCCCCGGAGGCCATTCCCTCCGTCGGCTGCGGAACCGGTGCAGGAAGGCCGCTGAATGGGAAGCCCACGGTCCCCGCGGGAACGGCCTCTCCCTCGAGATCGGAGGCCGGTCTCGACCGGATGTCCTTCGACCTGGCGGGACGGAAGGCAAGGAGATGGATCACTTCGCCATCAAGGGCCGCATATTCGGCAACCGGGCTGCCCGGAACCCGGCCCTGCCCCGCGCGTCGTCGGTCCGCAGCTGGCGGCAGTTCGTTCAAGAACTCCTTCGCAAGACGGACCGCGGTCTCGGCGTCGACCCGGGCCCTCATGGGCGACGTCGGGTCCGGGCGGAGCAGGTGCGCGTACCGCCTTAGGACGGCGGGGGCGACGACCTTCCAGGAATCGGGACTGTCGAAGACCTCCGCGGCGATCACGCCGCGGGCATCGAGGACGAAGATGCCGCACCGCTTCTCGGCGTCCGGGGGCTCGGCCTGGAGCTCGTCGGCCGTGTCTTCGACGGGGAAGACGTCCGCGAGTGCACCGAGGAGGTCATCGGACCCCGCCGAAATCGACGGGGTCGCGGTCCGAACCGTCGTCGGTCCGCGGGCCGCTCCGACCGCCTCGGAAATGGATGTCCAGACCAGGCCTTGGTCGCGCAGGAGCAACGCCTCAAGAACGGGGTCGGGCGCGGTTTCGCGGGAGAACTCTAGAGTCGCCCCCTCGACGACGGGGCAGGACGCGTGCACGCAACACACGTCGACGTTTGCGTGGCTCTGAGGATTAACAAGGACGCCCGCGGATGTTCCCCGGGACTGGGTCTCCCTGCCTCGGAAGAGCGCGCCGGGCCGGAGGAACACGCGGCCCCCCGTGTCGTTCCGGACCCGGATCCGATCGATGCGGCCCAGATCCTCCCCGCGAACATCCTCGGCCACCTCCTCCGCAAGGCGGTATCGCCGCGTCCGCGAACGCTCCCTCAGAATCGGCAGGACGATCGCCGACGCCCCGTCGGACATCGACGGCTTCCCGAAGGCCCACGCCTCGCCGTTCACGATCCCGCTGACGAACCGTTGGAGGAGATTCTCTCCTGTCCGAGGCATCCCAGCCCCTCTTGAACTGGATCGATGAGGTGGATATCCAGTATTAGAGTCTATCCATCCGAACTTATTTCACCTCGAGACGTGCGGTATCGGTGGTCCTCCTCCCACCACACGCAATACTGGCACCACCGCCAGCCTCATGACCTCCCGTTTCGATTGCCGTTCCACGGTCCGCACGATCCTCCTCACCGGCTACAGCCCTTACCGCAATGCGCCTGACTACAATCCTACCGGCGTGCTCGCCCGCGAGCTGAACGGTCGTCGCGTGGGCGGCTTCCGGATCCGCGGGGTCCAGATCCCCGTCGCCGTGCAGGATGCGGGCCCCGTGCTTCGTCGCTTGTTGGACCGGGTCCGACCGGACGCAGCCCTCGCGATGGGCGTGGCTCCCGGCCGCAGCGTGATCAGCGTGGAACGGGTCGCGCTGAACGTCCTCGACTTCTCCCTCTCCGACAACCGTGGGCGGAGATACCGCGACAGACCCATCCGGCGCGGCGGCCCGGACGCGTACTTCTCCACGCTGCCCCTCCGGGCGGTCCTCGCCTCCTTCCGCCGAGCCGGCATCCCCGCCGAGCTCTCGAACACCGCGGGGACGTATCTCTGCAACTTCGCCATGTACGTCCTCCTCGACGGCTTCGCGACCCACGGCTGGGGCGGTCCCGCGGGGTTCATCCACGTGCCGCAGACCCCCGAAGCCAGCGTGGACCGGCCCGGCCAGCCGTCGATGGACTACGCCCTCACACGACGCGGGATTCTGCTGGCTCTCAAGGCGATCGCCGCGGCTACGCGGCGCCCGCCTTCGCGCCGATCCGCGTGATCGCCATGAGGTGTCCTGCGACCTTCCGGAGACGCGCGCCTGCGTCGCGGAGCTCCAGCATCTCCTGCTTCGCCGCCTCCGACACCGGAAGCATGGAAGCGATCAGGTAGGAAAGGGCCCGCGGGTCGAGGTCGCGCCACGTCTCCTCCACGGGCGGATGTCCCGACCGCTCTTCCGTCTCGAGGAAGCCTTCGAAGAGGATCGCGACGGTCTCCGCGAGGTCCTCCGATACGGTCCCGCCCGGCTCCGGGAGGAACCGGACCTCCCCTCGAAGATACGCTCGCGTCGGGTCGAGGGAAACGATCTCGAACCGTCGGCGGCCTTCCGCCACGAGGTCGTACCGGCCGTCCCGGTACCGCTGGGCCGCGATGATCGCCGCCTCCGTGCCGATGCGATGGGGCACGGCCGGACCGCCGACCTCCTCGCCCTCGAGGATCAGGACGACCCCGAACGCCTCGTCGTGCTCGAGGCAGCGCCCGACCATCTCCCGATAGCGCGGCTCGAAGATGTGAAGCGGCACGGTCGCTCCCGGATAGAGGACCCCATGGAGGGGGACGATAGGGAGCCGCATGCCCCCCCGCGAATCCGCGCGAGACGATAAACCCTTCACTTCGGCTTGATGTCGAGCCCGACGTGCCACGCGGTCTTGCATCCCGGGCAGTTCACCTCGCGGGTCATCGAGTCCCCTTCGTCCGCGAGCTTGAAGGTGAAGAAGAGCGGGTTGTTGCAGCGCGGGCAGTTGAAGTTGAGTCCGCCGACGGTCACGCCGGCTTCGGATGCGTGCGGGGTGCATAAGCTTGCGCTCGGACGCCCGGCGCGGACACGGGAGAGCGGGCCGGGGCATCCTCCTACGGCAAGTTTAAAATGGCCCCGGTCTTGCCCGCGTCGTTCATGCGCATCGAGAAGCTCGTCCTCCCCCCCCTCGACAACAACGCCTACCTGGTCGTCGACGAGGAGAGCCAGCAGGCCGCGGTCGTTGACCCGGCCCTGGGCGCGCGCGAGATTCAGGCGAAGCTCCAGGAGGTCGGGGCCAAGCTGACGTACATCCTGAACACCCACGGCCATCCGGACCACTCCGCGGACGACGAGCCCCTCCGGAAGGCCACGGGGGCGAAGCTCGCGATCTTCGAGGTGGACGCCTACCGACTCGAGCGCAACGCGAGGGAGCCCCGCTGGTTCCTTCCGGCCCCGCCGCCCCCGGCCAAGCCCGACGTTCTCCTGAAGGAAGGCACGCCGGTGACGATCGGGGGCATCGTGCTCACGACCCTGCACACCCCCGGTCACACGGAGGGAAGCTGCTGCTTCTACGAGCCCGCCTCGCGCACCCTGTTCTCGGGGGACACGCTGTTCAGAGGCTCCTGCGGCCGGACGGACGTGGCGGGCGGCAGCCCTGCGAGAATCGTGTCGAGCCTCCAACGCCTCGCGAAACTCCCACCGGAGACGCGCGTGCTCCCGGGCCACGGGCCCGAGACGACGATCGCGGCGGAGACGTGGATCGCCGACCTCGCCTATCCCGTCGTCTGATCAGTGCCGCCCGTTGCTCACGGGCTTCCAGGCCTTGATCCGTCGCGTGCTTCCCACGAGGTGCACCGCCCGCCGACGCCGACCCAGGCCGAGCCCCAGGCGCCGATACACGACCTTCATGCTGAACACGACGAGGAGGAAGTACGTGTACATGATTGCCAGGGTGACGGGCCAGAAGACCTGCCACAGGATCGCGACGAGGGCGATGGCCGTGAGCGCGCCCACGACCATCCGGAGGACGAAGGCCTCGATCGTGGACTTGCTGAAGGGGCCCCCGTCCACGCCGTAGTTCGTGTGCCGGACCGGTTCGCGGAAGCTCCGCCGCGCGGCCACGTACACGGCCCCAATGACGAAGGGCGAGAAGAGGGCCATCACGAAGTGCGCCGCCCCCGAGGTGACCGTGAGGTCGATGACCCAGGCCGCATAGAGGATCAGGGTGGCCTGGAGGAGCCGCCGCTTGCGGTAGATCGGCAGCATGCTCGGCATCACCACGGTCCGGAGGGTGCGCTTCACGAGGTCCGCTCCGAAGGTGATCGACTTCGGCAGGCGGCGGGAGAAGAAGCCTGCGATGCGGTCCGACCGGCCCATGAGGAGCGGGGCCATGCCGCTCATGACGATGCAGAGGAGGCCCGTGAAGGGCGTGAGGTAGGTCCCCGCATAGTCGTTGGACAGGTTCGGGTTGTTGCGGATCGCGCGCGTGCCCACGCTGGCGTAGAGGATCGCCTCCTCGTTCCTCGCGACGAGGCTCGAGCCGATTGCGGTGGCCGACTTCCTCGGGAACCCGATGAAGTACGCGAGGGTCGCCGTCAGGAAGAGGTCGTTCAGGAGGATGAGGGGGATCGCGATCAAGAGCATCGGGAGGACGAACGGGAGGGCGGCGGGGTCGATGAGCATCCCGAAGCTCAGGAAGAACATGGCCACGAACGCGTCGCGGAGGGATTCCATCTTCGTCTTCATGCGGGTCGCGAGCTTCGTGTCCGCGAAGACCATCCCCATGAAGAACGCCCCGATGATCGCGGGGACCCGGAACGCCTCCGCGAGGGCCGCAGAAAGGAAGACGGCGGCCATCGCGAACAGGATGAACAGCTCCTCGCTCTTGATTTTCTCGAACATCCGCGCGGTGTTCGGCACCACGACCGCCGCGAGGAACGTGAAGAACGCCAGGAAGATCCCGATGCCCAGGAAGAGGGATTCCGGGTCCACGGGCGCGTTGTCGCTCGTGATCACCATCCCGTTCACGAGGGTGAGCAGGAACATCGCGAGGAAGGATTCCAGGATCACCATGCCCAGGAGGAACTCCGTCTCCGCGTTGCCCAGGCGCTTGAGGTCGATGAGGCTCTTCGCCGCGATCGCCGAGCTCGACATGCTGATGACCCCCGCCAGGAAGATCGTGTCGATCAGGGGCCATCCGAGCCACGCGCCGACCACGAAGCCCGCGAACATGTTCACGGCGAGGTTCGTCACCGCCAGGATCGCGGCGGCCTCCTTCGTCTTCTTCAGCTTCGCGATGCTGAATTCCAGGCCGACGAAGAAGAGCAGGAGCACGAGGCCGAGGCGGGAGATCGCCTGGATGAAGTCGCTGTCCGTGAGGACGCCGTCGTAGGAGAACCCGAACAGGCGGACGTGGATGTGCGGCCCGATGAGCATCCCCGCGAGGATGTAGCCGATGACCACGGACACCCGGGCCCGAGACGCCAGGGCGGCCCCGAGGAACCCCACGCCCGCGATGACCCCGACCTCGAACATGATCGGGCCCATGTCGATCATGCCGACGGGCCTCCTGAGGACGGCGAGGGAGCGCGGAGCGTGGCCGCTCGCTGGGTTGGCGAGAAACCGATGTTTCCCATCCCGCGCGTGCCATCGCGCCACGCAGTACAAATACGAATTGTCAATGCGGTGCGCGCCTTCCGGGCGACCGTTGACAGCCGGAGGTCCCCTGGAATGCATTTAGTAGGATGCCCCCATTGCGGAGGGCCGTGGCAGAGGACTGGCACGCGGTCGACGTGAAAGCCGCCTTCGAGCGCCAGTCCTCGTCCCCCATGGGCCTCTCGAAGACGGAGGCCGCGAAGCGCCTCGCCCAGGTGGGCCCGAACGAGCTTGTCCAGACGACGCGGATCAGCCCTCTGAAGATTCTCCTGAGCCAGTTCACGGATGTCCTCGTCATCGTCCTGATCATCGCCGCCATCATTTCCGCGTTTCTCGGCCTCTCGAAGGGCGAGTCCACCGAGCTGCTCGATGCCGCGCTGATTGTGGTCATCGTGACTCTGAACGCGACGCTGGGCTTCTTTCAGGAGTACCGCGCGGAACGGTCCCTGCAGGCCCTGAAGGCCTTGGCCGCACCCAAGGCACACGTGCTCCGTGGCGGCGAGGCGATCATGGTGGCTGCGCGCGAGATCGTTCCGGGAGACATCGTCCTGCTCACGGCGGGGGATCGCGTGCCCGCGGACGCGCGGCTGGTCGAGGTCGCGAGCCTGCGGGCGAACGAGGCCTCGCTCACCGGGGAGTCCCTGCCGGTCACGAAGACCACGGAACCCTTGCCGCAGGCCACGTTCCTCGCGGATCGCAAGAACACGATGTACATGGGTACCACGGTCGAAGGGGGCCGTGGGAAGGCGGTCGTCGTCGCGACGGGCATGTCCACAGAGCTCGGAAAGATCGCGACCCTCGTGCAGCAGGAGACGAAGGAAGAGACGCCCCTCTCGCGGCAGCTTGACCGCCTCGGCCGGCAGATCGGCATCGCGGTGCTCGCGATTGCGGGCTTCGTGTTTGCGGTCAACGCGTGGCGAGACATCTCCCAGGTCGAGGTGTTCTTCCTCACCGCGGTCGGCCTTTCCGTCGCCGCGATCCCGGAAGGCCTGCCCGCGGTCGTCACGATTAGCTTGGCCCTCGGGCTCCAGCGAATGGTGAAGCGAAACGCCCTCGTCCGGAAACTCCCATCGGTGGAGGCGCTCGGAGCTGCGACGGTCATCTGCTCGGACAAGACGGGCACCCTGACGAAGGGAGAGATGAACGTCCGGTCGATCCTCGTCGGGGAGACGTGGTACGAGGTGCGGGGGGAGGGTTTCGACCCGTCCGGCGAAATCCAGCTGGACGGCCAGGCAGTGCGCCTTGAGGACCATCCGGACCTGCGGGAGCTGCTCGTCTGCGGCGTCCTGTGCAACGACGCGGTTCTCAAGCAGGAGGGACCGCGCTGGACGATTGTTGGCGACGCCACGGAGGGCGCCATCACGGTCGCAGCGGCCCGAGCGGGCCTCGATGCGAACGCCCTGCGGTCGGAGTGGCCGAGGGTCGCGGAGATCCCCTTCACCTCGGAGCGCAAGAAGATGTCGACGCTCCACGCCCGCGTGGCGCCCGAGAACCTGCAGGAACTCCTCGCCCTGCCGGAGACGGCGCGCGCAGGACGCCTTGCGGGGGCCGGAGAGAAGTGGCTGTACGTGAAGGGCGCCCCGGAACGGATCCTCGCCGCCTGCTCGACGCAGCTCGTGAACGGCGAGTTAAAGCCCCTCACGGATTACGACCGGAAGCAGTACGTCTTCCGGAATCAGGAGATGGCGACCCGCGCCTTGCGGGTCCTGGCCCTCGCTCGGCGCTCGTTCCCCGAGGATCTGCCCTCCCTCGAGGAGAACGCGATAGAGCGGGACCTCACCCTGCTCGGCCTCGTGGGGATGATGGACGCGCCGCGGCAGGAGGCGATCCGTGCCGTCGAGGAGTGTAAGAAGGCGGGGATCCGCGTCGTCATGATCACGGGGGACCACAAGCTCACCGCGATGGCCGTCGCGCGGGAGATGGGAATCCTCGCGGAAGGGGAGCTCGCCTTCACGGGCGAGGAGCTCGAGAAGGTCTCGGACGAGGATCTCGTGCGGGACGTCGAGCGAATCAAAGTGTATGCCCGCGTCGCCCCGGAGCACAAGGTCCGCATCGTCGGGGCGTGGCGGAAGAAGGGCCACGTCGTCGCGATGACGGGCGACGGGGTGAACGACGCGCCCGCCCTCAAGCGGTCCGACCTCGGTGTTGCGATGGGCATCACGGGCACGGATGTCGCGAAGGAGAGCGCGGACATGGTCCTGCTCGACGACAACTTCGCGTCCATCGTCGCTGCGGTAGAGGAAGGCCGCGGAATCTACGACAACATGCGAAAATTCGTGCGGTACATGCTGAGCACGAACTCCGGCGAGGTTCTCACGATCTTCATGGCGTCCCTGCTCGCCCTGCCCCTCCCGCTATTGCCGCTCCAGATCCTTTGGATCAACCTGATCACGGACGGCTTCCCGGCCCTCGCCCTGACCGTCGAGCCGAAGGAGCGGGGGCTGATGGAGCGGAAGCCGAGGGATCCGAAGGCGGGCATCCTGAGCGGCGGGATTAGTTTCCATATCGTCTGGGTGGGTGTGCTGATGACGGTCGGGTCTCTGGCGATGTTCACGTGGGCGCTCGCGAATCGGCCGCCCACGGCGGACCACGACGAGGCGCGCACCCTCGTGTTCTACGTCCTCACGATGTTCCAAGTCTTCCACGTCCTCGCGATCCGGGTCGAGCGGAAGTCTGTCTTCACGGAGGGCTTCTTCCGGAACCGGCACCTAATCGGGGCGGTCACGCTGACGGTCGCCATGCAGCTCCTCGTGATCTATGCCGCGCCGTTCCAAGCGGCCTTCAAGACGTACGCCCTCCCGTGGGAGGAGCTCGCGGTCGCCACCCTGGTCGGGAGCTCCGTGTTCTTCGCGGTGGAAGTCGAGAAGTGGGTCCGGAGGCGGCGCGAGCGTGATCGTCGTTGACGGATCCTCCGGCGAAGGCGGCGGCCAGCTGCTCCGGATGGCTGTGGCCTTGTCGGCTCTCCGCGGCGTCTCCGTGACAGTCTCGAACATCCGAGCCGGTCGCCCGAACCCGGGCCTCGCTCCGCAGCACGTGACGGCGGTCCGCGCGGTCGCCGAGCTCTGTTCCGCCGACGTGGAGGGCGTCGAGGACGGGGCGTCCCAGATCGTCTTCCGTCCGGGGACGATCGTCGGGGGAAGGCACACGTTCGACGTGGGGACCGCGGGGAGCGTGACGTTGGTCCTTCAGGCGTGCCTCCCGGTGGCGTTCGCCGCGCCGAGCGGCGTACAGCTAAGTCTGACGGGCGGGACGGACGTCCGGTGGTCTCCGCCCCTCGACTACTTCGCCCGCGTCTTCCTCCCCTGGATCCGTCGCCTCGGCGGCACCGCGGACGTGATCCTCCACCGGCGCGGGTACTACCCACGAGGCGGCGGGAGTGTGGAGATCGTGACGCAGCCGGTGGCGTCCTGGTCAACGCTCCGGCTCGTTGACCCGGGGCCCGTGCGGAGGATCCGCGGCATCGCGCACGTCGCGAACCTCCCCGAAGCGATCCCGAAGCGGATGAAACATGCCGCCCTCCGGCGCCTGCATGGACAGGAGGACGTGAAGATCGAGGACCGCGTGTACGTGGGCGAGGAGGCCGTGGGCCAGGGTGGCGCCCTTGTGCTCTGGGCGGAGACCGAAGCCTCCGTCGTCGGGGCGAGCAGCTTGGCCGAGCGCGGCAAATCGTCCGAGCGGGTGGGGGAGGAAGCGGCGGCCGCCCTCGCGGACGAGATCGCCTCCGGGGCAGCGGTGGACGTCCACGCGGCCGATCAGATCCTCCCGTATCTGGCTCTCGCGGACGGACCGTCGTCCTTCACGGTCCGGGAGGTCAGCGGGCATCTCCGGTCCATGGCCTGGCTCATCGGACAGATCCTCGGTAGGACCGTGGAATTCCAGAGCCTCGGACCCGTCTGGCGCGTGAAGGTGGGCGGGTCGCGCGCCTAGCCGTACATGCTCGGCCGCGCGGGCTCCGTCCCGGGCTTCTTCGCCGCATCGGCCTGGTGGTGGATCGACTTGAGCTGCCTCTCGATGCGCTCGGCCTCCTCGTAGAGGGGCTTGGCGTCGAGCTCCGTCCGCAGGAGGAGCTTGTCGATGACCTCGATCGCGCGGGCCGCGGCGCGGGCGTCGGGATAGTCGGGGTGGGCCTCGCTCAGGAGCGTGATCACGTCGAAGTCCCGCTTCCGGCCCTCGTTGAGGAGCACGCCGGCCACGCCGGTGATCACGCCCTCTTCGAAGGGCGTCACCTTGTGCTTGCGGAGGAGGTCCATCGCCTTGTCCGTCGAGCCGATCCCGTAGACCTCGACCTGGCGGTCCTCCACGTCGTCCTCGCGGGAGTCGACGATGAGCCCCTCCGGGCACACGAGGAGGTTGCACCGCGCGTCCTGCGCCCAGTCGAGGACCGTGGAGGCGATCGCCTTGATCAGGTTCGGCGGCGGCTGGAACTCGGAGATGAAGACGACGACCTGGTCGGAGCCTTCCCGCTTCGGGCCCGCGTAGATTCGAACGGGGTTCATCGGCTCGCCGTCGCGGACGAGGGCGACCGTGGGGAAGTAGACGGAATCCATGATGCCGATCTGCGTGAGGTTCAGGGCGTTGATCAGGTAGTTCGCGACGATGGAGCTCACGAGTCCGACGGACGGGAATCCGTCGATCACCGTGGCGCCTCGAAGGTCCATCCTCTTCAGTTCGTAGATCTGGATGCCTTCCATAGGCAGGCGCCCATCTCGGGCGGGTTACTTAAAGATACCCGCCTCCCATCTCAGGGTTGAGAACACATCATTTCGGGGGCAGGATTTCCCACGTGTTTTCCCATTTCACGCCGCCTCGCCGCAGCATGATTCCGACGGAGCAGTATTTCTCCGCCGAGAGTTCGATGGCCCGCTTCACCGCGGACCCCTTGACGCCGTCGCCGTACACGCGGTAGTGGAGATGGACCTTCGTGAAGACCTTCGGATCCTCCTTCCCGCGCTCCGCGTCCGCGTCGATCTCGAGCCCGGTGAAGGGCACGCGCTCCTTGTTCAGGATCCAGACGATGTCCGAGGCCGTGCATCCCATCGCGGCGAGGAGCGCGGTCTGCATCGGAGAGGGGCCCTCGCGGGCCGACCCCTTCTCGGGCGCGTGAAGGACGATCGGCGGCGACCCTTCCGCCTGTGCCTGGAACTTCATGTCTCGGAGCTGGGAGAGGTGGGCCTTCATCGTTTCGCCTCGCCCGTCGCACGGGGCGGCGATACAAGAAGCTTCGGTACATAGCGGACCGGAACCTTGTTAATCCGCGCGGGCCTTGGTGCCGCCGTGCCCCCGCGCGTGATCATCAACGCGGCGATGAGCGTCGACGGGAAGATCGCTCTCGCCGACGGTCGGGGAATCCGCATCAGCAACGAGGAGGACCTCCGTCGCGTGCACCGATTGCGCGCGGAAGCCGATGCGATCCTCGTCGGCGTGGGCACGATCCTGAAGGACGATCCCAAGCTCACCATCAAGCCGGAGTACGCGAAGGGCCGCAACCCGCTCCGCGTGGTCCTGGATTCCGACGGCCGGACACCCCGGAACGCGAGCGTCCTCGACGGCTCCGCGCCCACCCTCATCGCCACGACCGCGGACTGCGACCGGACGTTCGCTCGCACGGAGGTGTTCCGGGCCGGGAAGGATGAGGTGGATCTCCGTGGGCTGCTCGACCATCTTGAGAAACGCGGCGTGAAGAGCCTCCTCGTGGAAGGCGGGAGCGCGACGATCTGGTCCTTCCTCCGCCACCGCCTCGCGGACGAGCTCAAGGTCTTCGTCGGGAGCGCGGTCCTCGGTGGACAGTCCGCCCCGACCCTCGCCGGAGGGGAAGGGGCCCGGTCCCTCGAGGACGCGGTGCGCCTGCGCCTCGACCGGGCGGCTCCCCTCGGCGACGGCGTGCTCCTGGAGTACGCGGTGGTCCGGTGAGACTCCTCTGCGACCACATGCTCGGCTCCCTCGCCCGTTGGCTTCGGTTCATGGGATACGACACCGCGTACCCGTCGGCCATGGCGGACAACGACCTCATCGCGAAGGCGCGCGCGGAGGACCGCGTCCTAATCACCCGCGACAAGGAGCTCGCGGGCCGGTTCGCCGGATCGCTCGCGATCCGGAGCGACGTCCTCGAGGAGCAGATCCGCGAAGTCGCCGCCCTCGTGCCCCTGCGCCTCGTGAACCCGCTCTCGCGGTGCTCCCTCTGCAACGTCGTGATTGAGGCCGTTTCCCCCGAGGACGTGCACGGTCTCGTCCCCGAGGGAGTCCGTTCGCGCCACCAGGAGTTCTGGCGCTGTCCGTCCTGTGGCCGCGTCTACTGGCAGGGCAGCCACTGGGACAAGATGGTCGAGCGGCTCAACAGCCTGCACCTCCCCGCGCCGTGAGCCCCAGGGACGTCCGCCCGCTCACCCGGGGGTCCTCGGTCGGCCACCGAGTCGCGCCGCGGCGAGGCCTCCCACGGCCGCGACGAGGCCGACCACGAGGAGGATCTCCCCCACGAGCGTACTCCCGAGGACGTACGCGGCGATTCCGATGATGAGAGAGAGGATTCCCAGGATGAAGGCCATCCCTGCGTAGAAGTAGCGGTCGCGTCGGGTGCCCGCCATGACCCGGGCAGCGCCCGGACCGGTCTTAACGGTTGCCTCGGCCGCGCTCCGACGCAAACCCTAATAAACGAAGGCGGAAATCGGGTGAGGGTCCAACGGATGGAAGGCAGCCTCGTCCTCGAGGACGGCACGGACATCCGGGGGTCGTTTTTCGGTTCCGGGCGGAAGGTGTTCGGCGAGCTCGTCTTCAACACGAACATGACGGGCTACACGGAGGCCCTCACGGATCCGTCCTACCGCGGACAGATCCTCATGATGACGTACCCGCTGATCGGGAACTATGGTGTGGACCCGTCCTCGATGGAGTCCGAGGAGATTCAGCCCGCGGGGTTCGTCGTCAAGGAGGCCTGCGGGGCTCCGAGCCATCCAAAAAGCACGATGGACATCTCCCGGTTCCTTCGCGAGCATCGCACGCCCGGCCTGCAGGGCGCGGACACGAGGATGCTCACGATCCGCATCCGGTCCCGCGGCACGATGAAGGCCGCGCTCGTACCCCGCGGGGAGGACCCGGACGCGACCGCGAAGGCCGTGCGCCGGATGCCCCACCCGGACACCCGCAACCTCGTCCGCGAGGTCAGCTGCCGCAAACCGATCCGATATCCGGGAGACCACCGGCGGACGATCGTCGTCGTGGATTGCGGGGTGAAGCGGAACATCCTGCGGATGGCCTGCCGCTACGCGGACGTGGTCCGCGTCCCCTACGACGCGAGCGCGGACGACATCCTGGCCCGCAAGCCGGACGGGGTGATCCTGTCGAACGGGCCGGGGGATCCTGCCCATCCCGCGCTCCTACGAACGACGGTGCCGGCGGCACGCGAGCTCGCGGGGCGCGTGCCCCTCCTCGGCATCTGCCTGGGCCATCAGATCCTGGCCCTCGCCTTCGGAGGGAAGACCTTCAAGCTCAAGTTCGGGCACCGGGGCGGGAACCAGCCCGTGAAGGATCTCCGCACGGGTCGGGTGCACATCACCTCCCAGAACCACGGGTTCGCGGTCGATGCGGACTCCCTCGCGTCGTCCGAGTTCGAGGTCACCCACCTGAACCTCAACGACCGCACGGTCGAGGGGCTCGTCCACCGGGAGCTCCCGGTCTCCTCGGTCCAGTACCACCCCGAGGCCCGCCCGGGTCCCTGGGACAACGAGTACATCTTCTCCGACTTCGTCGCGCAGATCAAGACGTCGGGGGGAGGAGGTGGACGGCGTTCCCCGGCGCGGCGATCTTGAGACCGTGATGGTCATCGGATCGGGCCCCATCGTCATCGGGCAGGCCGCAGAGTTCGACTACTCCGGGTCCCAGGCGTGCCGCTCCCTGCGGGCCGAGGGCCTCCGCGTCGTCCTCGTGAACAGCAACCCCGCGACGATCCAGACGGATCCCGAGATGGCGGACGCGGTGTACGTCGAGCCCCTCACGGCCGAATTCCTGGAGAAGATCATCGCGAAGGAGCGGCCCCAGGGGATCCTGAGCGGCATGGGCGGCCAGACGGGCCTCAATCTCTCGAGCGAGCTCGCGGAGCGCGGGATTCTGAAGAAGTACCGCGTGGAGCTCCTCGGGACGAAGCTCGAGGCGATCCAGGCGGGCGAGGACCGGGAGAAGTTCGCGTCCCTGATGCGGTCGATCGGCGAGCCGGTCCCGCGGGGCCGCGCCGTATCGGACGCGGCGGGCGCCCAGGCCTTCGCCCGGGAGCTGGGCTTCCCCATCATCGTCCGCGCCGCCTACACCCTGGGTGGAAGCGGGAGCGGCGTGGCCCAGAACCGAGAGGAGCTCGATCGGATCGTCGGCCTCGGGATCGCCTACTCCCGGATCAAGCAGGTCCTCGTCGAGGAATCGGTCCTCGGATGGAAGGAGTTCGAGTACGAGGTCATGCGGGACGCGGCAGACAACTGCATCACGATCTGCAGCATGGAGAACCTGGACCCGATGGGCATCCACACGGGCGAGTCCATCGTCGTCGCGCCCGCCCAGACCTTGAGCGACCGGGACCACCAGACCCTCCGGTCCGCGGCCCTGAAGATCATCCGCGCCCTGGGGATCGAGGGCGGCTGCAACATCCAGTTCGCGGTCCACCCGGAAACGGGCGAGTACCGTGTGATCGAGGTCAACCCGCGCGTGTCCCGGTCCTCCGCGCTGGCCTCGAAGGCCACCGGGTATCCGATCGCGCGCATCGCCGCGAAGATCGCGGTCGGGATGACGCTCGACGAGATCCCGAACCCCGTCACGGGCAAGACCCTCGCCTCCTTCGAGCCGACCCTCGACTACGTCGTCACGAAGATCCCCCGGTGGCCCTTCGACAAGTTCCGCACCGTGGATCGCCGCCTCGGGACCTCGATGAAGAGCACGGGCGAGGTCATGGCGATCGGCCGCACGTTCGAGGAATCCCTCCTGAAGGCCGTGCGCTCCCTGGAGATCGGGAAGGTCGGGCTGCAGCCGGACTCGTGGACGGAACCCGAGCTGGAGGAGGATCTCCGCACGCCGACGGACCGGCGGCTCTTCGCGATCGCGGAGGCCTTCCGACGCGGACGGACGGTCCGGATGGTCGCGGCCCTGACCGCCTGGGATCCGTTCTTCCTCGAGAAGATCCGGGGCCTCGTCGCCCTCGAGACCCGCGTGGCGCACGGTCGGCCGACGAAGTCCCTCATCGCGGATGCGAAGCGGAAAGGGTTCTCGGGCGCGGAGCTCGCTCGCCTCGCCGGCGTCCACGGGATGAGCCTCACGCGCGCCCGTCTCGGGGTCTCCTACAAGATGGTCGACACCTGCAGCGGCGAATTCGAGGCCGAGACGCCGTACTTCTACTCGACCGTCGAAGCGGACACGGAGGCACGGCCGTTGAGGGGTCGCAAGGTCCTCATCGTCGGGAGCGGGCCCATCCGGATCGGACAGGGCGTCGAGTTCGACTACTGCTGTGTCCAGGGGATCTTCGCGCTCCGGGAGGCCGGGGTCGCGGCGATCATCGCGAACAACAATCCCGAGACCGTCTCCACGGACTTCGACATCTCCGACCGGCTGTACTTCGAGCCCCTCCTTCTGGAGGACGTCCTGAACCTGATCGAGGCGGAGCAGCCCGACGGCGTGATCGTGCAGTTCGGCGGGCAGACCTCGATCAACCTTGCGTTGCCCCTGTCGAAGGCCCTTGCCGCGCGGAGGTCGCGCACGAGGATCCTCGGCACGCCCCCGGAGTACATCGACCTCGCGGAGGACCGCCGGAAGTTCGCGGCCCTCATGCACCGCTTGCGGATCCCCCAGCCGCCCGGGGCTTCGGGCTATAGCTTCGAGGAGGTCCGCGAGGCCGCCTCCCGGATCGGCTATCCGGTCCTCGTGCGTCCGTCCTACGTCCTCGGCGGCCGGGGCATGGAGATCGTCCACAGCGAGGAGGACCTCAAAGGCTTCATGAAGACCGCGGCGCGGGTGAGCGAGGACCACCCCGTGCTCGTCGACAAGTACTTGGACCACGCGACGGAGATCGACGTGGACGTCGTCGCGGACGGCCGCGACGTGTTCATCGGAGGCATCCAGGAGCACATCGAGGAGGCGGGCATCCACTCCGGGGACGCCGCGTGCGTCCTCCCCGCCCAGACCCTCTCCCCCGGCGTGATGCGGCAGATCCGCTCGCTCACACGACGGATCGCACGGGCCCTCCATGTCGTCGGGCTGATGAACCTCCAACTCGCGGAGAAGGACGGCACCGTGTACGTCCTCGAGGCGAACCCCCGCGCGAGCCGCACGGTGCCCTACGTGTCCAAGGCGATCGGCATCTCCCTCGCCAAGGTCGCCACCCAGGTCATGCTAGGCCGCTCCCTGCGGGACCTCGGACTCCTCCGCGAGCCCCGGGTGGATCACGTGGCCGTGAAGGCGCCCGTCTTCCCCTTCCAGCGCCTCCCGGGCGTGGACACCGTGCTCGGGCCCGAGATGAAGAGCACGGGCGAGGTCATGGGGATCGACCGCACCCTGGGTCGGGCCTACGCGAAGGCGATGACCGCCGCGGGGAACCCGCTCCCGCAGACGGGCGCGGTCTACATCACGGTTCGGGACGAGGACAAGCCCCCGATCCTGCCGGTCGCAATGCGGCTGACGAGGCTCGGCCTCCGGATCTACGCGACGCGCGGCACAGCCCAGTTCCTGCGGGAACACGGGGTCGACGTGACGACGGTGTACCGGATCAGCGAGAACCAGTCGCCGGACGCCCTCGGACTCATGCGGCGCGGGGAGATCCGCCTCGTGATCAACACGCCCACGAACTCCACGGGCTCCCGACGGGACGGCTACATGATGCGCCGCCTCGCGGTGGACCTCAACATCCCCTTCATCCCCACGATCCAGGCCGCGGTCGCCGCGGCGCAGGCGATCGAGGAGGCGAAGGCGGGGGACCTGGGCGTGCGTTCCCTCCAGTCCTTCGCCGCCGGCACGCGGAAGCGCGGCGCAAAGCTTTAGCGGGTGCGGGCAAATGGCTCGCCCGTGCGAGCTGCCCGTTACCTCGGCCCGGCCCTGTTCATCGGAGGCGTCGCCGCTCTGGCGTACGCGCTGATCCAGGGCGAGGCCGCCCTGAACCTCTTCCTCGTCTTTCCCATCGTGACGGCCTCGGGCCCGTGGGGCTTCCTCGGCATCGTGCTCATCGTCGCGGGGTTCGCCGCCTTCTTCTTCACGTGGCCCTCGTGGGGCGAGATCCCGCAGACGTCCGTTCGCGCCACCGCCGTGCCTCCTCCGCCGACCGCAACGGCCGCGACCCCCTCGCGCCGTTGGGGCGGCGTCGTCTTCCTCGGCCCCGTCCCGATCGTCTTCGGCTCGGACGCGAAGGTCGCGCAATGGATGCTCCTCGCGGGGGCGATCCTCTTCGTGGCCCTGCTCGTCCTTACTCTCCTTGCACTCCGGGCCATCTGATTCTATAAGAGGGGGCGTCCATCCCCGCGGCGGAGACCATGAAGATCCTCATCACGGACGGCCTGGAGGCCGAGGCGGTCGCCTCGCTGAAGAAGGCGCACGAGGTCGACGTCAAGGAGCTCGACGCATCCCAGATCCTCCAGGCCATCCCCGCCTACGATGCGCTCATCGTCCGGAGCCGCACGAAGGTCACGAAGGACGTCCTCGCCCGTGCGTCGAGCCTGAAGGTCGTCGGTCGGGCCGGGGTCGGCGTGGACAACATCGACGTCGAGGAGGCCACCGCCCGGAAGGTGCTCGTCGTCAACGCGCCCACGGCCAGCTCGGTGAGCGTCGCCGAGCTCGCGATCGGCCATATGCTCTCCCTCAGCCGCTACCTCGCCGCGGCGGACCGGTCCGTCAAGGAGGGCAAGTGGGAGAAGAAGAAGTTCGAGGGGTACGAGCTCTTCGGGAAAACGCTCGGCCTTGTCGGGTCCGGCCGGATCGGTGCGGAGGTCGCGAAGCGGGCGCAAGCGTTCGGGATGCGCGTCCTCTCCTACGATCCCTATCTGCCGCCGGAGGCCGCGGCGAAGCTCGGAATCTCCCTCGTCGACCTCGCCACGGTCCTGGGCCAATCGGACTACGTGAGCATCCATGCCGTCTTGACGCCGGAGACGAAGGGGATGATCGGCGCGCCGGCGTTGGCGAAGATGAAGCGCACCGCGTACCTCGTGAACTGCGCCCGCGGGGAGATCGTGCAGGCCGCCGCCCTGGCAGACGCTCTGAAGGCGGGCACGATCGCAGGCGCGGCCCTCGACGTCTTCGAGAGGGAGCCGCCGACGGACAGCCCGCTCCTCGGCGCCCCGAACGTGGTCTTCACGCCCCACCTCGGCGCCTCGACCCACGAGGCACAGGCCCGGGCGGGGGCGATCATCGCGGACCAGATCCTGAAGGCCCTTGATGGGAAGAAGCCGGACTTCCTCGTGAACCCCGCGGCCTACGCCTGAGCGGCGAGGCGGCGGGCGGCCTCCGCGATGTTGACCCTGTCCTCCCGGGCCCGCTCCCGCACCCGGGACATGAGTTCGACGTAGTTCGCGTAAGAGCCGCCGTGCTTGCGGACGGCCCGCCCGAGCGATCGCTCGAACGGCTCTTCGTGGCGGGAGCGCAGCGCCTCCTTCAGGATCTCCCCGACGGGTTCCCGGAGGGCCACGGCGCCGGAACGCCTCGGACGGCAAAAAGGCCGCCTACGTCTTCCCCTCGCAGACCTTCAGGAAGTTGCGGAAGATGTCGTAGCCGAACTGCGTGTGCTCCACCTCCGGATGGAACTGGAGCCCGAACAGGGGCCGTTCCGTGTGGCGCATCGCCTGGACCGCGCAGTTCGGCGAGCTCGCGAGGGCCTCGAACTTGTCCGGGAGCGCGCTCACCTCGTCGTTGTGGGACTCCCACACCTCGAAGGTCGTCGGGAGGCCGTCGAAGAGGATGTCGGGGCTCCGGACGGTGAGGACCGCCTTCCCGAACTCGGGAACCGCCGCGGGCGTGGCGTCCCCCCCGAAGTGCTTCGCCATGAACTGGTGTCCCGCGCAGATCCCGAGGATCGGGACGTCGACCTGATCCAAGTACTCCCCGTTCTTGCCCATCTTCCCGGGATCCACGCCCACGCGGGGCGCGCCGCCGGAGAGGACGAGGCCGTCGAGGTCCGCGAGGTCCGAGGCCGGCGTATCGTTCGGCACGATCTTCGTCTCGGCGCCGAGGTATTTCAGGACCCTCCATTCTCGGTGGGTCCACTGGCCGCCGTTGTCGACGACGAAGATGCGCATGGAGAGCGCAAGCGGGGGCCGGGGAAAAAGATTTCTGCCGCGATCCGCGCGTCCCCCGGTCCTTAATACGCCCCCCGGCCGTTGCCGGGACCGTGCCGACCCAGGCGGCGCCGCCGGAAGACGACACGGTCCGCGGCCTTCGCTGGATCGGGTGGTCCCTGCACCTGTTCCTCGGGATCGACGTGGCGATGATCGCGGCCCTGCTCCTCCTCACGCCCCTCTTCCTCGACGTCCTTGCAGATCGCGCGTCGCAGTTGCTCGCGGAGAACTGGCTCGCGAGTCTCTCCCTCGGGGTCGGCGTGCTCGAGGGGGCCGCGGGCGCACTCTACGTCATCGGCTTCGCCGACGTCTACGGTTCGCGGCAGCGTCACGGGCCCGATCACGCACGATTCGTCCGGCAGTCCTTCGTCTACCTCTGCGTCACGGCCGGGCTGGTCCTCGGCGGGGACCTCGTGCCCTCCTTCACGGGCCCGTTCCTCGGCGTGCCCGGGATCAGCCGGCCGATCCCGAGCTGGGCCCTCCCGCCGAGCGTGATCATCCCTGGGCTGCGCGCCCTGTTCGCGTCCCTCGCCCTCGTCTTCGCCGTGGGGGAGCTCGCGACGGACGCCCAGCGGTCCCGGATCCTCGTGGCGATGGTCCTCGGGGTCGTGGGCGCGGTGGCATGGCCCGGGTCCATCGCCTACGCGGTCGCCTCGGGCGGATCTCCCGAGGGGCCCGTCGCCGCCCTCGTCGCCGGCGTCGTCGCGGGCCTCGGCACCTCCGTCATTTCCCTCCTGCTCCTCGCGCGGACGATCCAGGACGTCCGACAGAGCATGGAGGGGACCCGCCAGTCGGCTTCTTAGGGCAAGAACGCATTTGCGGTCCGAGGGATTGCCTGTGTACTTCTACGAGGGGCGGACCGTCCGCGGGGTCGGCTGGATGTCGTGGGGCCTGCTCATCCATCTCGCCAGTCTCATCCTGGGGGCGGTCGGTACGGTCCTGCTCATCGCGTCCATGGGCGCGATTCTCTACACGTCCCCGGAGATGCTGGCGGCCCTGTTCGCTGCCTTCGCCCTCGTGTGCGGCCTGGTGATCGTGGAGATCGCCGCTGCGGTCGTCTACCTGGTCGGGTTCCACGGGATGTACGCCGGACGCCACGAGTACGGCCCGAACCAGGACCGCAACATGGACCGGGCCCTCGTCTTCGTGATCCTGGCCATCGTCCTCTCCGCCGTTCAGGTCGTCTCGCCCTACACGCTCGTCTGGGGGGCCTTGTACAGCGCGCCGTCCACTGTCCCGATCACGGTTGGCCTGCTCGGCCTCGTCGTCCAGCCGGCCTCGGCCCTCTTCGCGGGGCTCGCCCTCTTCTCCGCCGTCCGCGTGTTCGCGGACGGCGTCCAGCGGACCCGGCTCATCATCGGTATGATCCTCGGCGCGGTCGGTGCGGCCGCCGGCACGGCGATCCTCCTGCTGGCTGCTGCCTACGGGGGAGGCCTGGGGTCGCTCGTGATGGGCTACGTCGCATCGGCCCTGGCGGGCCAAGGCACGTCCGCGATCTCGCTCCTCGTGTTCTTCTTCGTCTATAGGGACATCCGGCGCAAGCTCGAGACCGGCGGGATCGCGCCGGCGGTCCCGAGTCCTCCGCCCGTCTGGCCGTACTACTACGCTCCGCCCTACCCGTACCCTGTCGCGCCGCCCCAGCCGGCCTTTCCTCCGAACCCGCCGCAATCCCCGCCGCAGCCGTGACGCCTATTCCCATTCCACGGTCGCGGGCGGCTTGTTCGAGATGTCGTAGACGACCCGGTTCACGCCCTGGACCTCGTTCGTGATCCGGGTGGAGATGCGGTCGAGGACCTCGTGCGGGAGCTTCGAGTACGTCGCGGACATGCCGTCGATTGACTCGACCGCGCGCACGGCGATCGTGTGCCCGTAAACCCGCACGTCCCCGTGTACGCCCACGGTCTGCACGGGCAGGAGCGCGGCGAAGTACTGCCACGGGAGGGACATGAGCCCCTTCTTCGCGGCGGCCTCGATTTCCTCCTCGACGATCGCGGAGGCGTCCCGGACGAGGGCCACGCGCTCGGGCGTGACCTCCCCGATCACGCGGACGGCGAGCGCGGGCCCCGGGAAAGGCTGGCGTTCCGCCACGCGCACCCCGAGGGCCCTCGCGACTGCCCGCACTTCGTCCTTGTAGAGGTCGCGGAGGGGCTCGACGAGCCGGAGCTTCATGTCCGCAGGGAGCCCGGCGACGTTGTGGTGGGACTTGATCCGGTCCCGCAGCTGGCCGCCGCTCTCAATCCAGTCCGGCGCGATCGTCCCCTGGACGAGGTACTCTGCGCCGAAGGCCTTCGCCTCCCGCTCGAAGAGCTCGATGAACTTGTTCCCGATGATGTGCCTCTTGCGCTCCGGATCTGTGACGCCCCCAAGGGCCGGGAAGTACTCGTCCGCGGCGTCGAGGATGCGGTGGTTCACATTCAGGTCCTTCAGGGTGGCCGCCACGTCCTCCGTTTCCCGCTTCCGCATGAGGCCCGTGTCCACGTAGACGGCCAGAAGCCCCTCGCCGAGGGCACGGCTCGCGATCACCGCGGCGGTCGTGCTGTCGACGCCGCCGGAGCACGCGATGATCGCCTTGCCCTCGACCTGCTTTCGGATCGCGGCGACCTGTTCGTCCACGAAGGCTTTCGCGTCGAACATCACTCCCCCTGCGCGAGCGTGCGGGAGTCCTCCAGGACCCACTTCTTCATCGCTTCCCGATGCTCGCGGAGCTTCTCCGTGAGTCGCTCGTCCTTCACCGCCAGAATCTCCGCCGCCAGGATCGCGGCATTCTCTCCCCGGTCGAGGCCGACCGCGGCCACGGGCACGCCCGGGGGCATCTGGGAGACGCTCAGGATGGAGTCGAGGTTCACCTTGCCGCTCACGGGCACGCCGATCACAGGCTTCAGGGTGTGCGCGGCGATCGTGCCCGGGAGGGCGGCCGACAGGCCCGCGATCGCGATGAAGACCTTCGCGGGCGTGTTACGGACCAGGTCCCGCAGCAGGTCCGGCGTACGGTGGGCGGAGGCCACGACCATCTCGTGCTCCACCCCGAGCTCCTTGAGGATCGACGCCGCCTTCTTCCCGACCTCCGCGTCGCTCTTGGACCCCAGGACAATGAGCACGTCAGCGGGCATCGTCGAGGCAAAAGGAAGGGTGGGCCATAAAGGCTTCCGCCTCCGGAAGGAAGGAAAGGACGGAAAAGGAAGAGGGCGGCCGGCTCAGCTCTTCATGATCGCCAGCAGGAACAGCCCGATGGCCGCCGCCGCGCCGATGACCGCGGCGAGGATCACGCCGATGGACTGGAGGACGATCCCCCCGAGGTCCACGCTCGCCACGTAGTTGGATGGGCCCGCGCCCAAGACCCACACGATCCCCACGACCAATCCACCCACAAGCAGGCCGGCACCGATCTTCCGGCTCTTCCCGCTGCCGAAGTACGCGGTGAATGCACCCGTGATGACGAGGAACAGGGCGAAGGTCATGAGGAGGATGGTCACGAATGTCCAGACTTCAAAGGCTGAGAAAGAGCTCATATCCGTCGCCTCAGAACTTGATTCCCGTCAATGTCTTGGTATCGATGACGCCCGGGATCGACCGGATCTTGTCGACGACGACCTGGCCCAGGACATTGAAGTCCTCCGCCTCGATCTTCGCGATGAGGTCGTATTCTCCAAACAGCGGATGGAGCTCCACGATTTCTTTCACCTTGAGGAGCTCGTTGTACACTTCGTGCTCTTTCGCAGGAGCGGTGCTAATGAGCACGAACCCGATAGCCATCCCTGGTCACCGCCGCGGGAAACCTACTGACGCAATATAACCCTTTCTGTAAAGCCACGGGCGAGGTGCGGTCCTCGGTCACGGGAAGGACGCGTACGGACTCGCCCGGCGGAGTGCCTGCGTCCACGTGGGGAGGTTCGTCTGCGTCCCTTTCGCCTCGACCACGAAGCTGGCGACGGCGGAGCCCAGGACGCCGCACCGCCGCGGGTCGTAGCCGTGCGCGAGCCCCGCGTAGAACCCGGCGCGGTACGCGTCCCCCGCGCCCGTCACGTCGACGACCCGGCGGGGTCGCACCCGCGGGATCCGGTGTCGCCCCTCGCGAGTGAAGACGACGCTCCCCTTCGCCCCGAGGGTCGCGACGACCACCGCGGCGTGGCGCAGCAAACCTTGTGTGGAGGTGACCCGCATGAACCGCTTCGCCGCCGCGATTTCCGCCTCGTTCCCGAAGAAGTAGTCCGCGCGGGCCATGAGCCTGCGGAACCGCCGGGCATCGTAGACGTAGTGGATCTCCTGGGAGGGATCGAAAGACACCGCGCGTCCCAGGTCCTCCGCGTAGTCCGCGACCTTCGCGTAGTACTCCGGCCTGCCGGTGCCCAGGTGGACGAGCTCAACGTCCCGGACGCTGTGCCGCAGGACGGGTCGGCGGCCAGCGTCCTTCATCGGCCCTTGGTCGATGATCGCCATCTGGTCCCCGCGCCGGTCCGAGAAGACCCACGCGGGGGCGTCGTGTGGGCGGGGAATCTTCCTCAGGTCCCGCAGATCGACGCCCTCCTTCGCCAGGGCGTCCCAGTAGTCGTCGGGGAAGTCCGGTCCGACGAAGGAGGCGAGGGATGTCGCGAGGCCGAGGCGGGCGGCGGCCCGCGCGAGGTTCCCCGCGGTCCCGCCGAAGTACCGCTGGCGGTCCAGGATCTGGATCGAGGTGTTCGGCCTCGGGAGGCGGGGCACCGTGACGATGTAGTCCAGGACCACGTGCCCGAAGGCCCCAAGGTAGTTCCTCACCGCCATGCGTCGAGCCCCCGCCGCACGTCCGAGAAGGTGTCGAAGGGAATGAACTCGATGGCCTCCTCGCGGCACAGGTCCGCGAGCTCCTTCTTGGCGAACACGAGGTCCGCCTCGACCGCGGGGCACAGGTCCGAATGGCCGTCGC
>Ga0209431_10000843_pt1 | contig 25529 bp, 22 predicted proteins | sample RifCSP13_3_FD_184021 | JGI IMG/M metagenome (GOLD analysis project Ga0209431, IMG submission 184021) | Soil microbial communities from Rifle, Colorado - Rifle CSP2_sed 13_3 (SPAdes) (version 2) | ecosystem: Environmental > Terrestrial > Deep subsurface > Rock core/Sediment | place: Rifle...
GGAAAGTAGCATGGCTGCAGCAAGGAGTATAATGCCTGAAGTTATAATACCAAGATTATCAAGCAAAACAGCAAGGCCTATAAATAACGAATTTACAAAAACCAGTAACAGCGTGGCCTGTTTATGAGTAAGACCAAGCCTGAGCAGCCGGTGATGAATATGGTTATTGTCACCCTGGAAAGGATGTAATCCCTGGCTGATCCGGATAACAGTCACCCTCAGGGTGTCGAAAAGGGGTAAAAAGAGAATTCCGATAGCTATAGCAGGGGCCGATTGAAAACTAAAAGGAGCTGCCTGATGGGCATTCAACTCATTGAACTTAATAGTGAGAATGGCTAACAGTAAACCAATGGTGAGACTGCCTGCATCACCCATAAAGATCTTAAAGCGCCCCCTGTAGATATTGAAAGGTAAAAAAGCAGTTAGGGCACCTGCAATAGCCATGGCCATTACGGTATAGCCAATGGCTCCGGCCATCCAAAACCAGATAGCATATACCACACTGCATAAAATTCCGGTTGAGGCTGCAAGTCCGTCGATGCCGTCAATAAGGTTGAATGAATTCATGATGACAACAATAAGGAAAACCGTTATCAAAATGGAAATCCAAACCGGTACCGTGTCGATACCCAAAAAACCATGGAACGAGGTGAACCTGATGTCGGAGGCCAAAGCAATTAAAAGGGCGACCGAAAATTCAATAAGCAGCTTCTTGGGTGCATCCATATTAACAAGATCATCCTTTGCTCCCATGAGGAAAATAATCACAGAAGCAGCAGCGATAATGGTAATGTGCTCAATATTTCCGTTTACAAATAGCAGCAAGGAGATAAAGAAGCCGATAAAGATACCGATACCTCCGAGTGTAGGGATCTCATATTTATGGATTTTCCGGTCTCCGGGCTTGTCAGTGAGTCTTTTGTGTTTTGTGATTCTCACAATTCTGGGTATGATAAGCCAGGTTATAAGTGAAGCAAATATAAATGCTGCAATAACGTTTAATATGGGAATAGGTAACATAGGGAATATTATTAAATATTACACAAAACTTTTACAGGTGTCTTGGTGAATTTTATCTTACGTTGCAAATATCTTAAGGTTTTATATTAACGGTACAATTGTTAAATTTATTTTAAGCAAGTATGCTCAAATTAGCCCGCCATGTGTATTTCATCTTTCCAAAAGCGTGATCAGAATTTCTGGTTGTGCTATCTGTAGCAACATATTTTTATAAAAGTACAATAGTAGGCAATACTCTTTAAACCTGTCATACATTTTATTAACAATCGGTGGAATGAATCCGGATCTTTTATTGTTAGACTGAAAAAGTGAAGAAAGGTTGCGTTGAAAAGGCAAAAAAAATTAAATCAATCCGTAACGGAGTAAAAAAAGCGGGAATTTTAACAGCAGCATGAACCGGTTAATGTAAAGAAGATAACCGTAGTTAAAAACTACTCTTATCTTAAAAACACCGATCATTATAAATTACAATTATTTTATTGTTCAATTATTTTAAACCTTGTTTACCATACTGGTTTAAATAGCCTTTCCGCCTCTTTCCCCGGTACGGATACGGATACAGTCTTCCAACGGAGTGATAAAGATTTTGCCGTCACCTACTTCTCCCTTTGAATTTGAACGTGCGGATTTGATGATCGTTTCCACGGTGATATCCACAAAAGCTTCGTTAACGGCAATCTCCAGCCTGACTTTGGGAATCAGGTTGGGGATCACTTTGGAACCACGGTAAATTTCCTCGCGCTGTTGCTGACCGTGGCCCGATACCCGGCTAACCGTAATACGGGTAATTTCGGCATCGATCAGGGCTTCTCTTACCTGATCGAGTTTGTTTTCGCGTATAATTGCTGTTATCAGTTTCATAGGGCTGTTATATTATCTGACAATATTAGTGTGTTGTATTTTACCTGGGGTTAAGCATGCCATATCCCTGTTCGCCGTGATAGGTATGATCGAGGCCCTGCATTTCTGCTTCCGTAGATGCCCGGAAACCTACCAGTTTGTTAACTACAAATATAATAACAAAGGTAAGAACAGCCGCGTAGGTAATGGCAATTATTACGGCAGTTGCCTGTATTCCAAACTGTTGCCAGATCGACCATGATCCGCCTGCAGCCTCTGCAGCGCTTTGCATCCAGCTTTTACGAATGAAAAACACAAGCAGCAGGGAGCCTACAATACCACCTACACCATGAATGCCGAAAGCATCCAGGCTGTCGTCGTAACCCAGTTTATTTTTAGTCATAATAGCGAAGTAGCAGATGAATGCTGCAGCAACGCCCAGTGCCATGGCACCGGCAGGCTGAACCACGCCGGCAGCAGGAGTGACAGCAACAAGTCCCGCCAGGATTCCGCTGGCAAATCCCAATGCGGTTGCTTTTCCCTGATGGATGGACTCAATAATGATCCATGCTATTGCACCGGCTGCCGCTGCAACCTGTGTTGCCGTCAGGGCCTGGGCAGTAAGAAGGCCACTGCTGACACTGCTTCCGGCATTGAAGCCGAACCAGCCAACCCACAGCAGGCCGGCACCAATCATGGTCATAACCAGGTTACTTGGAGCAACGGCGGTTCTGGGATGTCCACGGCGTGAGCCCAGGTAAAGGGCAGCAACCAGTCCGCTTACACCTGATGCGATATGAACTACGGTTCCACCTGCAAAATCAATAGCTCCCATAGCTCCCATGTTGTAAAGGAAGCCATCGCCAGCCCATACCCAGTGGCACAAGGGATTGTATACCAGCAAGCCCCAAAGCGCTATAAAAATAACATATCCACGGAAAGAGATGCGCTCGGCAAATGCCCCGGCTATAAGGGCAGGTGTGATGATGGCAAATTTTCCCTGGAACATTGAAAATACATATTCGGGTATACCTGCGGAGGTAATTGTTTCATCAATTCCTTTAAGCATGAAGTAATCGTTGTTCCAGCCAAACCAGCCACCCATCACATTCGATCCGAAACTCATGGAATATCCCACGGTTACCCAGAGAACAGCCATGATACCCATGGCTACAAAACTGTGCATCATAGTGCCCAGAACGTTTTTTGTTCTCACCAGTCCGCCGTAGAACATGGCCAGTCCGGGCACCATCAGCAGTACCAGTGCAGTAGAGGTAAGCATCCAGGCCGTAATACCTGTGTCAATAGGAGTGCTGTCGGCCGCGAGAGCCGAACCGGCTGCAAGAAAAAGCAGAACAACGGCTGCTGTTGCACTTCTTTTAATGTTTCCTTTCATAGTTCATATTATTTTCGATTGCTTTTCAAATTCCTGCAGCAAATTTAAACAAAATTGAATAAAAATCAATAAAAGATCAAAATAATTTACATTAACCCACATAAAATATAGGTGTAAATCAAAATATATAATATAAATGATATAATAACCCCAATAAAACAATAGTATATATACTTTTTAATAAAAAATAAAAAAACCCTGCCGGCCGGCAGGGTTTTACGTGGGATATAATATGATAATACGGCTGCTGTCAGGTTTTATTGGCCCTTTTGCGGTCAGTTTCATTCAGGAGGATCTTACGCAACCTGATCGAGTTTGGGGTTATTTCAACGTATTCGTCTTCCTGAATGTATTCCAGTGCTTCTTCGAGGGTGAATTTAACGGGAGGGGTAAGCTTTACTTTGTCATCGCTTCCGGAAGCACGCATATTGGTAAGCTTCTTGGAACGGGTTACGTTGACAACCAGGTCACCTGCACGGCAATTTTCGCCCACCACCTGTCCCGCATACACCTCTTCCTGTGATTCGGTGAAAAACATACCCCGGTCCCTGAGTTTATCAATGGCATAGGCATAGGCTATGCCGGATTCCATTGCGATCAGCGAACCGTTTGTGCGCCTTTCGATATCACCTTTCAGGGGCTCAAAATCCTTGAACCGGTGTGACATAACAGCTTCACCTGCGGTTGCTGTGAGTAAATTGCTCCGGAGCCCGATAATACCACGAGACGGAATTTCAAATTCAAGATGTACCCGGTCACCTCTCCTTTCCATCATCAGCATCTGCCCTTTCCTGGCCGATACCATTTCAATGGCTTTCCCGGAGAATTCCTCGGGCAGGTCGATATACAGCACTTCCATCGGCTCGCAGGGTTCACCGGCTATTTTTTTTATGATCACCTTCGGCTGTCCGACCTGCAATTCGTAGCCCTCGCGCCGCATGGTCTCAATAAGTATGGAAAGGTGAAGTACACCGCGACCGAAAACGATAAAAGAATCCGCGGAATCGGTAGGTTCGATCCGCAACGCAAGGTTTTTTTCCAGCTCCTTGTCCAGTCTTTCTTTCAGGTGCCTGGAAGTGACGTATTTTCCCTCCTGCCCGTAAAAAGGGGAATTATTAATGGTGAACAGCATGCTCATGGTAGGTTCATCTACGGTAATGGACTCCAGCCCTTCGGGATTTTCATATTCGGCAATGGTATCTCCTATGTTGAAACCTTCAATTCCCACCAACGCACAAATATCACCGCAGGTAACAAGCGGTGTTTTCCGGTAGGTAATGCCCTCATAAACCGAAAGCTCTTTTATGCGCGTCCGGAGAACGCTTCCGTCTCTTTTTACAAGTGATACGTTCATATTCTCCTGGAGCACACCACGGTGTAAACGGCCAATGGCAATACGCCCCAGATAATTTGAGTAATCAAGGTTGGAAATCAGCATTTGCGGTGTACCGTTTATAATTTTGGGAGGAGGAATATGTCTGATAATGGCATCAAGCAGGGGGGTGATATCCTGGGTGGGTTTTTTCCAGTCGTCGGACATCCAGCCTTGTTTGGCAGACCCGTATATGGTAGGAAAGTTTAGCTGATCGTCGGTTCCATTCAGGTTGAACATAAGCTCAAATACCTGTTCCTGAACTTCCTCCGGCCGGCAATTGGGTTTATCCACTTTGTTGATCACCACTATGGGTTTTAGCCCCAGGTTTATCGCTTTTTGCAGGACAAAGCGGGTTTGTGGCATGGTACCCTCAAATGCATCTACCAGCAGCAGCACTCCATCGGCCATGTTCAGCACACGTTCAACCTCACCCCCGAAATCTGAGTGCCCGGGAGTATCAATTATATTGATTTTTGTGCCATTATACACAACCGATACATTTTTGGCGAGTATGGTAATGCCGCGTTCACGTTCCAGTTCATTGCTGTCCATTACCAGTTCTCCCGGGTTTTCATATTCCTTGAAAAACTTGGTCTGTAACAGTATTTTGTCTACAAGTGTCGTCTTACCGTGATCAACGTGAGCTATAATGGCAACATTACGGATATCTTTCATCTCTAAAAAAATTGGGCTGCAAAGGTAGGGAAAAATTTACTATATTTAACAGACCAAAACCTATTCTGATGACGGTAGTGATCAGAAAAATGAGAACATTTGCCCTGTATTCAGTAATTTTTATTGTCATGCCGGTAAGCATCAATAGCCAGCCATTACAGACTGTGGAATACGTTGATCCTGTGAAATATTCCGGTCGCTGGTATGAAATTGCCTCCTATCCAACAACTTTTCAGAAGGGATGCCGATGCACTACCGCCGATTATGAACTTGTTCCCGGTAAAAAATATATCCGCGTAACCAATCGGTGTGTAAAATTCAGGAACGGGAAATCAAAGATTTCCATTATTACCGGCAAGGCTTTTGTGGTGAAGGGTTCAAATAATTCAAAACTTCAGGTGCAATTCTTCTGGCCCTTCCGTGGCGATTACTTTATTATCGGTCTCGCCGGTGATTATTCCTGGGCCATTGTGGGACATCCCACCCGGAAATATTTGTGGATACTCAGCCGTGAATCGTATATGCCAACGCACACCTACAACGAAATTCTTGGCCTTGTCCGTCAAAAAGGATATGATACCGGGCTTCTGGTAAAAACGCCCCGGAATTGTGATAACGAACAATAGATTTCGTTTATAAAAAAAATCTCTTTATTTTTAATTTTTAAAACCCGTTGTGGAAGCCCGGATATGGACAACCATCTGAACCTTTTTACAGTTACCTGTTTATTTTAGTATTTCATGCAGCTCAATCAATTTTTTACCTTAAATAAGGAAAAGGGAGGCATAGGCGAATTGCTCGTCATTGCTTTTCCTATGATAATATCCACCGCCTGTGACGGGGTAATGACATTTACGGACAGGTTATTTCTGTCACGGCTGGGACCCGAGCAGATGAATGCCGCCATGGGTGGCGGTGTTGCCATGCAGATGATGGTGTTCTTCTTCATCGGACTTACCGGATATACCACAGCTCTGGTAGCGCAATACTATGGTTCGGGTCAGAAAAATCTCGCTGCCGTTGCGGCTTTCCAGGCTATTATCATTGCTCTGGTAGCCTATCCATTCGTCCTGTTTTGCAAACCGTTGGCCCATAGTTATTTTAACCTGATGAACATACCGTTGGGACAGCTGGAATACCAGACCGTTTATTTCAATATTGTACTTTACGGAGCCTTGATCAGTATTCTGCGCAACAGTCTGAGTTGTTATTTCTCGGGCATCGGGCGTACTAAAATTGTTATGGTTGCCACCCTGGTTGCGATGGTGGTTAATGTTGGCCTTGATTATGTATTGATTTTCGGGAAGTTGGGGTTCCCCGCCCTGGGGATCAGGGGAGCTGCACTGGCAACAGTATCCGGTGCCGGTTGCGGACTGCTGGTAATAATCGCAGCTTATGCAGGCAAAAAGAACTGGCATGAATATCAGGTAGCAGATTCATTCCGTTTTGATCCGAAAGTGATGCGAAAACTGCTTTATTATGGTTATCCGGCCGGGCTTGAACTGTTCCTGAATTTTCTGGCGTTCTCCACGATGATTTTTATTTTCCACTCCCACGGAAGTGTTGTGGCCACGGCCAGCACCATCATGTTCAACTGGGACCTGGTTTCATTCATTCCGTTACTGGGAATTGAAATTGCGGTGACCAGCCTGGTCGGACGGTATATGGGCGCGGGAGATCCCGATACAGCACACCGGGCAGCCATGTCGGGCATTAAGACAGGCATATTCTATTCGGTGGTTATCCTTTTCCTGTTTTTGTTTATACCGGGTTATCTGGTTATGATTTTCAGGCCTGAAGCACCCGACGATGTTTTTGCACAGGCTGTGCCGATTGCCAAATCAATGATCAGGCTGGCCTCCATATATGTACTCGTTGAAGCTGTGATGGTTGCAATTGTCGGAGCCTTACGGGGAGCCGGTGATACTCATTTTACAATGATCGCCTCTGTTGCAGCTCACTTGACTTTGTTGCCTGTACTATATCTTACTATGAATGTCCTGGGAATGTCGGCCGTGATGGGCTGGCTTGGTCTTATTATCTTTTTTCTCCTGTTCTGCACGGTTTTGATCTTTAGATACCGGAGCGGTAAGTGGAAGGATATCAGGGTGGTGGAGGTTCAGACTGATTCCTTTTCCAATACAGGTAAACAGGAATCCCGCAAATAACAATGATCAAACCAGGCCAAGTATATATTGGTTTATAAATCAGCAACATGATCATTATAAAGCAAATGGCCACAAGGTAAACAGCCGGGAGCACAGGGTAACCCGGTACCTTATAAGGCCTTTCATGTCCCGGATACTTTTTGCGAAGAATGAAAACCGACAGGATTGTGAGGATGTAGAAAAGCAAGACGGTAAATACCACATAGTCGAGCAAATTGCTATAAGTACCCGACAAGCACAGCAAGGATGTCCAGATGCACTGGATAATCAGTGCGGAAGCCGGAACTCCTTTATTGTTAAGCCTGCCCGCCCTTCTGAAGAACAATCCGTCCACTGCCATGGCATAATATACTCTTGCACTTGCCAGAATGATTCCGTTGTTGCAACCGAAGGTGGAGATCATGACCAACAGTGCCATTACCAGGGCGGCCTTTTCGCCCAGAATACCCTCCATGGCACCAGTTGCTACCCTGTCCTCGGTGACAAACTGTATGCCCCTGTCGACTGCGGTGATCCCTGCCGCATCACCCCGTAAAGGCAGTGCCTGCAAATAGGCAATATTGACAAGGAAATACAAAAGGCTTACGATAATGGTACCGTAAACCAGGCTCAACGGTAAATTCCGGCGCGGATTCAAAACTTCATCCGAAGCAAAGGTGATGTTGTTCCAGGCATCGGATGAGAAAAGCGAACCCACCATAGCTGTGGTGAAGGCTATCACAAGTGCAAATCCCGCAAGTCCGCCTGCCTGGCTTCCATCCGTTGATGCTGAAGACCAGAAGAACTGCCGGTTAAGTTCAACAGACTCATTGTTCCTGGCGATAAAAAGGCCAATCAGGATAAATATCAGCAAAATACCTACCTTGGTTGAAGTAAACAGATTCTGAATTATTTTCCCCAGCAAAATTCCCCGTGTATTCAGGATGGTAAGGACCAGTATGGATCCAATTGCAATAAGGTGTACCGTTGAAATCTTCAGGAAATGCCATTCAAACCAGATATTTCGTTCAGAGATCATGGGGAATACAACACCGGTGAACTTGGCAAAACCCATGGCCACGGCAGCAATGGTTCCACCCTGGATCACCAGAAAGGCCGACCAGCCATATAGAAAGCCAACCAACGGATTATAAGCTTCTTTCAAAAACACATACTGACCTCCTGCATGCGGCATCAGCGAGGCCAATTCACCATAACTCAGGGCTGCGGTTATCGTGAGCAGTCCGGTTATTAACCATACCAGCAGCAGCCAGCCGGGAGCCCCCACATTCCTGGCGATATCTGCACTTACGATAAAAATTCCGGAACCTATCATCGAACCTGCAACGATTGCGGTGGCATCGAACAACCTTATGCGTTGCTGAAACCTACCTTGTTTGGAATGCTTCATGCTTAGGAAATTACTATTATAAAAATATGGAATTGTCTTGCATTCAACCAAATTTTAGGCAAATATTTTGGCTGCTAACCCTAAATGTACTAACTTGCGACCTCCAATTTAAAACAATTTATATGTTACATTATAAAGAATTAGGGTTAGTGAATTCGAGGGAGTTGTTTAAAAATGCAGTTAAAGGAGGATATGCCATTCCCGCTTTTAATTTTAACAATCTCGAACAGCTTCAGGCCATCATCAGTGCCTGTGTTGAAACAAAATCTCCGGTCATTCTCCAGGTATCCAAGGGAGCCCGTAAATATGCCAACCAGACTTTGCTTCAGTATCTTTCCAAGGGTGCGGTGGAATATGCCAAAGAACTTGGCTGCGCTATACCCATTGTACTCCATCTTGATCACGGTGATTCGTTTGAAACCTGCAAGGCCTGTATTGAAAGTGGTTTCTCGTCCGTGATGATCGACGGATCACATTTTCCTTATGAAGAGAACGTAAGACTTACCAAACAGGTTGTTGAATTTGCACACCAGCATAATGTTACCGTTGAAGGTGAACTCGGAGTGCTCGCGGGTATTGAAGATGATGTGGTTGCTGAGCATTCGTCCTACACCCGGCCCGAAGAGGTTGAAGACTTCGTTAATAAGACCGGTGTTGATTCGCTGGCCATTTCAATCGGAACTTCACACGGTGCTTTCAAATTCAAGGTTAAAACCGGTGAACTGCCTCCTCCGTTACGCTTTGATATACTCGAAGACGTTGAAAAGCGGATCCCGGGTTTCCCCATCGTTTTACACGGAGCATCGTCCGTTCCCCAGGACATTGTTGATGAGATCAACAAGTACGGCGGAAAAATGGAAAACACGGCAGGAGTTTCTGAAGAGCAGTTGCGCAAAGCAGCTAAATCTGCAGTTTGTAAGGTAAACATCGACAGCGATGGCCGGTTGGCAGTAACTGCTGCTATCCGTAAGGTTTTTGCAGAAAAACCCGAAGAGTTTGACCCCCGCAATTACCTCGGTCCTGCCAGAGAAAAACTCAAGGAACTCTATAAGCACAAGATAATTAATGTATTAGGTAGCGCAGGCAGAGCCTGATACATGTGTTAATTATATGAAACACCCTTCAGGAGTAAGATGACTGCCTGGAGGGTTTTTTTTGTGGCCCAATTTTTGAGCGGCTTAGTTTTCATCTTCATTGTATTTTTGCCGGAATAAACTAATTTTATAGCTTGTTTGTTACCTTTACAGGTATCAGTCATATGATGAAAGAAGTTATTAAAAAGCAACTGCTGATCCTTCTGTTTGCAAGTCTCACCCTTGTTGGCCATGCCCAGTTTTATAATGGTCACCAGATGAGCTTTGGAAAAAACCGTGTACAATTTAATGAGTTTGTCTGGTCGTTTTACCGTCATGAGAAATACGATGTATATTTTAACGAGGATGGCAGGAATCTGGCAGAATACACAGCAGATTATGCCGAGAAGGTGACCCCGCAAATCGAGGCTTTTTTCGACTACACCATGGAAAAACGAATACTTTTCATCGTGTACAGCCGCCTTACCGATTACCGGCAAAGCAATATCGGACTTGTTACCGGGCAGGATGAATACAACATTGGAGGTACTACCAACCTAAGCAAGAATAAAGCATTTCTTTATTTCGAAGGGGACTTTGACAAATTTGATGAACAAATAACGGCTGCCGTTACCCGAATTGTGGTTAATGAATTGCTTTTCGGTTCCGAACTGATCGATAATGTTGCCAATTCAACACTCATCAGCATTCCCAAATGGTACAGCGAAGGACTGGTGGCCTATCTGTCAGGACAATGGGATATCCAAACGGAAAACTTTGTAAAAGACGGGATCACCAGCGGCAAATACGAAAAATTCAATCGTCTTACCGGAACCGATGCTATTTATGCCGGCCATTCATTTTGGAAATACATTTCGGATACTTATGGGGAATCAGTAATTCCCAGTATTATTTACCTTACCAGCATCAGTAAATCGATAAAAACCGGCTTTTCTAACGTGCTGGGTTTTTCCATCAAGGAACTTACCTATGAATGGATGGGTTATTATTTAAATCTTTTTGCAGATGACGATGCGGAACAGAAAGTTCCCGGTACCGGAAAATTGCTGAAGAAAACCAAAAAAGGCCTCGTGCATCAGCAGATCAAGATAAGCCCGAGCGGTAATTATGTCAGCTATGTCACCAATGACATGGGACTTTATAAGCTATGGCTGTTGAATACACAAACGGGAAAGAAGAAACGGATCTTCAAACGCGAATACCGTCTTGAACAAATTACCGATTATTCCAATCCCGTGGTTACCTGGCATCCCACTGCCAGATATATCGCTTTCATAACCGAGGAAAAAGGAGGACTGAAGCTTTATTATTACAATATTGCAGATAAGCAGCTTACAGTTCGGAACTTCCTGTATTTCGACAAGGTGCTGGATTTCTCCTTCTCCGAACAGGGTTCCATGTTTGTCTTTACCGGTACCCGCAACGGGAAGACCGATATTTATATATATGATATTGCTTCATCAACCAATCGTCAGATTACCAATGATCTCGCTGATGATTTCAGTCCCCGTTTTATTGACAATGATAACAAGATCATTTTCAGTTCAAACCGGTCTTCCGACACGCTCAGCACTGAAGTATCCGCGACCTCCAGGGCTTTCACAACTGATCTTTTTATATATGATTACGCGGGGAATTCCGATTTGCTCATGCGGCTGAACGATGGAAAATACCATAACAAGACTAATCCTCTTGAAGCCGACAGGAATACCTTTATTCAGCTGAATGATAAAAGTGGGGTGATTAACCGGTATATTTCAAAATTCGACAGCACCATCAGTTTTATCGACACAACTGTCCATTACCGGTATTATGCCAAAACCACTCCTCTTACCCGTTATTCAAGAAATATAGTCGAGCAGGATTATAACAGGGGAACGGGCAATGTGGCTGAAATCATGTATAATGACGGACGGTACAACATTTACAAAAATGCGTTAGACGAAACAGATATTGTTCTTGAAAAGGAACAGCAGACGCCTGCGCAAAAAAGACGGCTTAATGTACTTGCAGCCAGGGATAGCCTCCGGAGCATAAAAAAAGAAATCATTCCCATTCATGAAGTGGTGAACAATACCATCATTATTGACGGGGATACCGTGGCACTCGGAGACAATATGATAGATATCAACAAATATGTTTTCGAGATCGAAAAGATCAACAGTTATAATGAAAAGCTGAGTGACAGCAAACTGGCTGTTGCGGTTGATACTCTTCTGAAAGGACGGCCGAGGATCCGTTTATATGCACCGGTATTTTACCAGAACAGCCTGGTTTCACAAATCGATTTTAATTTCCTGAATGCATCCTACCAGGCATTTACCGGGGGAGCTTTTTATTTTAATCCCGGATTTAATGTGTTGTTCAAAATAGGAGCAAATGATTTGTTTGAGGACCTTAAATTAACCGGTGGAATGAGGTTATCACCCACCTTTGATGCCAATGAATACCTGTTGAGTGCTGAAAGCCTGTCGCGGAGACTCGACAAGCAACTTGTGTTCCACAGGCAGGCATTCAGAAACCAGGGATTCGGCGAATTGGGCGCATTTGAAATTAAAACTCACTCGCACCAGTTATCCTTTATTTTGAGGTATCCGCTTACACAGGTCATGGCATTCTCGACCACCCTTTCATTCCGGAATGACCGCACGGTTTTTCTTTCCAACAATCCGAATTATCTGAATGAACCCAATATATACAGGAACTGGCTGGGCGTAAAGCTGGAATATATTTTCGACAATACAAGATCACTGGGCATGAACCTGTATACCGGAACCCGGTATAAAATATTTGCCGAGGTCCAGGAACAGGTATATAAAAACCTTTATGAACTTGTTGTTTTTGGTGCGGATGTGAGGCATTACACCCGGTTACACCGTACGCTGATCATGGCCAACCGGTTTGCCTGGAGCTCTTCGCAGGGTTCGAGCAGGATCATCTATTATCTTGGTGGGGTGGATAACTGGATAAACCTGAGCCCGGGTCGCACGCCTACCTTTATACCATTCAGCGAAATACCCATCGATGAGACACAGAACTATGCCTATCAGGCGGTGGGAACAAACATGCGGGGCTTTTCACAGAACATCAGGAATGGCAATAATTTTGCGGTGTTTAACACCGAAATCCGTTTCCCGGTATTTAAATACCTGGCCAATTATCCCCTTAGCCGGAGTTTCTTTGAGAATTTCCAGGTGGTTGGCTTTTTTGATGTGGGATCAGCCTGGTCAGGACCCACACCATGGTCGAGCAAAAACGCCTATGACAATGACATAGTACAACAGGGACCCATTACCATAACCATTGACGCTGACAGGGATCCTATTGTTGCTGGTTATGGATTCGGTATCCATACCATGTTGCTCGGTTATTTCATGCGGTTCGACTGGGCATGGGGCATTGAGAACAGGCAGGTGCTTCCGCATGTGTTTTATTTTTCCATGAGTCTGGATTTTTAATGAGTATACATGAAATTATAACCCTGGCGTTAATCGGCCTCACGGCAGGGGTTGTTTCAGGAATGCTGGGAGTAGGGGGCGCCATTATAATTGTTCCCGCCCTGGTTTTCTTTTTTGGAATGACACAGCACCAGGCCCAGGGCACCAGCCTGGCAGTTCTTTTATTTCCGGTTGGTTTCCTGGCGTTCTGGAACTATTACAGGCAGGGGCATGTTAATCTGAAAATGGCATTGGTTGTCATGCTGGCTTTTTTAATCGGTGGTTATCTTGGATCGGTTGTAGCAGTTCATGTTCCGGAGAGGATTCTGAAAACCGGCTTCGGCATGCTCATCATTGTACTTGGCTTCAGGATGATATTCGGCAAATAATTCACAAAGTTGCATTTCATGGAGATCAAACTAAAAATACAGCAGCTGGCTGAAGGGTTCTTTAACGAAGTGAGCGGTATTCGCCAGCATATTCACAGGCATCCTGAACTTTCATTTCAGGAATTTGAAACTTCGGCATATATTCAGGAGCAGTTGCGCAGGGCAGGCATTCCCTTTAAAACGGGATTCGTAAAAACCGGTATTTTGGGCATTATCGAGGGCAGGAAACCTGCAAGGCGTGTGATTGCGCTAAGAGCAGAACTGGATGCATTGCCTATCGAAGAACAAAACAACATACCCTATAAATCGGAGTATACCGGCAGGATGCATGCCTGTGGGCACGACATGCACATGGCTTCCCTGCTGGGTGCGGCAAAAATTCTTCAATCGCTGAAGGATGAATTTGATGGCACTGTTCTATTGATTTTTCAGCCCGGGGAAGAAAAGTTACCGGGTGGCGCCAGTCTTATGCTCAGCGAAGGCGTTTTTAATGACCTTACTCCGGAGCTGATTATAGGTCAGCATGTGCTACCAGGACTTGAATCCGGCAAAGTGGGCTACAGGCCTGGCATGTACATGGCATCGGCTGATGAGATTTATATAACTGTCAATGGCAGGGGGGGACATGGTGCCACGCCACATCAGGTGGTTGATCCGGTATTAATAGCTGCCCAAATTATTGTTTCCCTGCAACAGATTGTCAGCCGTAATGCCAATCCTGCTATTCCATCGGTGTTGTCCTTCGGTAAACTGGAGGCAGCAGGTGCCACCAACGTTATACCACCGAAAGTAAATATCGAGGGCACATTCCGCACGATGCATGAACCATGGCGGGCTGAGGCCCATGCCCGGATCACCGGGCTGGCCCGATCGTTAGCCGAAGGCATGGGCGGCACCTGTGAAATACGGATTGTAAAAGGATATCCCGTACTCACAAACGATGAAATCTTAACACGCAAGGCGGCCGAATATTCTGCACAATTACTTGGAGAAGATAATGTTGTTAATCTTGATCTTCGCATGACATCCGATGATTTTGCCTGGTTCTCACAAAAAATCCCGGGTGTGTTTTACAGGTTCGGGATCATGGATGCTGCCGGAAAATTTAATTCACCGGTGCATTCTCCTACCTTCATGGCAGATGAAGGTGCACTCAAAACAGCCATGAGCAACCTTGCCTGGCTGGCGTTCGAATTCCTGGGGGAAAAGTAAACCTGCGGAAATTTGGGATTATTATAAACTGTCACCCTGCGGAGTGACATTTTTCTTTTTGTCATTTCAATTATAGCATTACATTTGCCATTATAACAATAAAAACTTTTTGTCATGGCTTATGTAATTAGTAATGAATGTACTGCATGTGGTACATGTCTTCCCGAGTGTCCCACAGAAGCAATAACCGAAGGAGATATATACAAAATTGATCCTGATAAATGTATCGATTGCGGTGCATGTGCTGATGTGTGTCCGGTAGAAGCCATCAGCCCGGTTTGATCAAACTAAAGGTATAAATGTGACAGTCCATCCTACGGGGTGGATTTTTTTTGTATTTTACTTTCCTGTCGGTTAAATAACTTACCAGGTGCTATTGCTTCAGCTTTTCGATGATCTTCTTTTCGATTTCCTCTGACAGTTCCGGGTTATCAGCCAGCAGCTGTTTAACTGCGTCACGACCCTGGCCAAGCTTGGTTTCGCCGTAACTGAACCATGAACCGCTCTTCTTGATAATTTCATTTTCGGTACCGAGATCAATAATTTCACCAATCCTGGAAATACCTTCTCCGTAAAGCAGATCAAATTCGGCCTTACGGAAGGGGGGCGCCAATTTGTTTTTTACAATCTTCACCTTGGTGCGGTTACCAAAAACCTCCTCACCTTCCTTGATCTGATTGATCTTGCGGATATCAACCCTCACCGATGCATAGAATTTGAGTGCATTGCCTCCGGTGGTTGTTTCGGGATTGCCGAACATCACCCCGATCTTTTCCCGCAGCTGATTGATAAAAATGCAACAGGTATTTGTCTTACTGATGGTGGCAGTAAGTTTTCTTAGGGCCTGTGACATCAGCCTGGCTTGCAAACCCATTTTGGAATCACCCATTTCTCCTTCAATTTCCGCTTTGGGAGTGAGGGCTGCAACCGAATCGATCACAATAATATCAATTGCCCCGGAACGGATCAGATGTTCCGTGATCTCCAGCGCCTGTTCACCGTTATCGGGCTGCGAGATCAGGAGGTTTTCAATATCAACACCAAGTTTTTGGGCATAAGTACTGTCAAAAGCATGCTCGGCATCAATGAAAGCTGCTATCCCTCCTGTTTTCTGAGCCTGTGCAATGGCATGGATAGCAAGCGTGGTTTTACCGGAGGATTCGGGGCCGAAAATTTCAACAACCCTGCCGCGCGGATACCCGCCAACACCAAGGGCAATGTCCAGGGCAAGTGACCCCGAAGGAATTGAACCCACATTAACAACGGCACGATCACCCAGTTTCATGATGGCCCCCTTGCCGAAATCTTTTTCAATTTTACCTAAAGTTGTTTCAAGCGATTTAAGCTTTTCCTTTCTGACATCGTCGATGGTTTGTTCTTTTGCCATTATTAGAATTTTTAATTGATTTTCAGTTCTTCAAGGATTTGCCGGGTATGGTCCCTGGTGTCCACATTGCTTATGATCTTCCGGATGATGCCTGCTTCATCGATAACAAATGTTGTTCTGAGAACACCCATGTATTTTTGCCCGAACAAGCTTTTCTCACCCCACACGCCATAGGCATTCAGTATTTTGGTTTCAGGGTCTGAGATCAAGCTGAAGGGCAGTTCAAACTTAGCCTTGAATTTGGCATGCGATTTTTCATTGTCGGGACTTACCCCGAGGATGGAAAATCCCCTGCTTAAAAGAGCTTCATAGTTATCCCTGAGGTTGCAGGCCTCATCCGTGCACCCGGGTGTATCATCCTTGGGATAAAAATACAAAATAACCTTTTTGCCCCTAAAATCTTCCAGGCCTACCCATTTTTCATCCTGGTCCTTTCCCCTAAAAACTGGTGCAGAGACTCCTTCTTTTAACTGTGTCATGTTATTCTGATTTAGTAAAAATACAAATTATGGATTGAAAAGGAAAAACATCCGGATGATTTATTTCAGCAGAATATTAACAGGAATCCTATGGGATTGTTTAGCCGCGGGATTACAATGGTTTGTATCTCTATACGGGCACATACACCAGTTTTTTCGTCTCAAAAAAGACCTCACTAAAATACTCCACTAGGTTATAAACAGTTACCCCTGACCCCATCGGTTTGATCTCTTCTTCCAGGTTTCCTCCCTTTAATGCAAGCAATCCATTCTTCAGGGTATTTACCCCTCCCGGGATGATGTTTTTCTTCACCCAGCCAAATAGAATCGGTATTTCGGCCACAGCCCTGCAAACCACGAAATCTGCTTTATCATTAAGGTCCTCCAGTCGAACGTTCCTGATTTCACAATTATCGAGACCCGTTTCCCGGATAAGCGTCTCAACAATGCGTATTTTTTTGGTGATTGAGTCTACCAGGATGAAATGTACATCTGGGAAAAAAACAGCCAGGGGTATTCCCGGAAAGCCACCACCTGTTCCGGCATCTATTACAACTGTCCCTGGAATGAAACGGATTGTTTTTGCTATCGACAGGGAATGAAGGATATGGTGGAGGTAAAGGTTTCCGATATCTTTCCTGGAAATAATATTGATCCGCTCGTTCCAGTAATTATAAAGTGGGCCCAACTGTAAAAATCGTTCGGATTGCCGGGTTGACAAAGGACCGAAGTATTTTTCAAGGTTTTGCATGAAACCCCGGAGATTACATCTTACCGGATGTGTTCTTAAGGATGTTGTACAGCAGCTCACGTGCCCTGAACAATTGGGCTTTTACAGTACCGATGGGCAACTCGAGTTCTGCAGCAATTTCTTCATAAGATAATTCACTGAAATACCGCAATTCAATCAATTTCCGGTAACGTGGCTTAAGTTTCGAAACAAGGGAACGCATCAGTTTGATCTTCTGATCGTTTATCAGTGACTCCTCGGGGTCCATAACAGGTGCCTGGATATCCTTGGTAGCCTTTTCGTGTTCGTTGTCGGTGTGATCGAGTGAAACATGGCTGGCTTTTTTCTTACGGATAAAATCGATGCAGTTGTTGGTAGCTATTTTGAAAAGCCAGGTGCTGAAGGCATAATTCGGGGCATATTGGTTAATGTTCTTGAATGCCTTGCCAAAAGCCTCAATGGTCAAATCTTCGGCATCACTGGCATTATTCACCATTTTCAGCAGCATATAATAAATAGCATCGCGGTAGCGCCCCATCAGTTCGGCATATGCGCGCTGATCACCATTGGTGGCGCGCTGGACAAGCATAAAATCGCGTTGAGCTTTTTCGGACAGGTTAACGTTTACTTCCATTGATAATTTACAGGTCTGAAGCGGCTTGATAAGTACAAGCCTGCATTTATGAACAGGGATATCAGATCAAACAATAACGAAATTACAAATATATTCTTCTCATTCAAACGAATCATGGTTTTTTTAATAACAATGAGGTGGATGATCATGCGCACACCAAAACAGCTCAAAGCGATCAGCCAGCATGATTCTGAAAACATCAGTCCAGCAAAGGATGCATAAAATATCAGGCGGCTTGCCGGTTCAAGTCCAAGCAAAAATTTGTGACTTTTTTTATAAAGCGCACTGGTGGACACATGACGCTTTTTCTGGAAATACCACCTGTCATAAGATTGTTTGGGAGTGGTGCGGGTATGGCTTTCAAAGGAGAATTCAACAGCCGTATTTGTGCTTGTAGCATGTTCATTTACAAACAGATCGTCATCGCCCGATGCCAGGTGAAAATGATTGGTGAATCCTTTGCCCCCGTAAAAAAGGGAGCGTTTATAGGCGAGATTCCGTCCAATACCCATATAAGGTCGCCGGATCAGGGCAAAGCTGAAATACTGAAGGGCTATGATCAGTGTATCCCAGCGAATATAACGGTTCAGCAATCCGGGTTGGTCGAAATAACCACCATAACCCAGTATTATGGATACTTTATCGGAGAAATGTGCCGTCATCCGTGAAAGCCATTGACTGGTTTCAGGCCTGCAATCAGCATCCGTAAATAATATCCGGTCGTACTTTGCTGCTTTGATACCAATAGTGACTGCAAGTTTCTTGCCATGTGAAAACTTTTTATCCACCTTGATAACACTGGTTCTGAGGTTTGGATACAAAGCAGTATATTTTTTCAGTACGAGATCGGTATCATCAGTTGAACAGTCGTCCACAACAATAACCTCATAATCAGGATAATTCTGGCTTAATATAATGGGTAGATAGTTATCCAGGTTCTCCGCTTCATTGCGTGCACAAATAATTAAAGAAACCGGTTCCGTGGAAGAAGCCGGAGCCTGCTTTTTGAAAAGGACAAACCGGGAATAGATAACCAGATAATAAAATAGCTGAATTATAAGTGCAACAAGAAAAACAATGAATATGATAAACCATTGTTTATCAGCTAACAGGTTTGAAATAGCAATCATTTGTTTCGTTTAGTCTGCGATAGCAATTTTATTAAAGTTTTTGAAGTTAAGCAAATTCTGCAGGATGAAGTAAATTATTTTTATGGTTAAAGTATATATTTGCGGCCAAACAAGGTGTTAATGAAATTCGAAGTAGTAAAAAGGGACATATCCACGTCTGCGCGTTCGGGAATTATTTCAACAGGGCATGGTGCGATTGAAACGCCGGTATTTATGCCTGTTGGAACGGCAGGCACTGTTAAGGCAGTTCATCAGCGGGAGCTCAGGGACGATCTGAATGCAAAGATCATCCTGGGGAATACCTACCATCTCTATCTTCGTCCCGGTATTGAAATTATCAGACAGGCTGGGGGGTTACACCGGTTTATGAATTGGGACAGGCCAATACTGACCGATAGTGGCGGGTACCAGGTTTTTTCGCTTGCAAATATTCGTAAACTTACCGAAGAGGGCGCTATGTTCAGTTCCCACATCGACGGATCGAAACACATGTTTACACCGGAAAGCATTGTTGAAATACAGCGGGCGATCGGCGCCGATATTATTATGGCATTGGATGAATGTACTACCTGGCCAAGTGATCATAAAACCGCGAAAAAATCCCTGGATCTTACGCACCAATGGCTTGCGAGGGGAGCTGGTCATTTTGAGCGAACCGAACCGCTTTACGGTCATGAACAGGATTTCTTCCCGATAGTCCAGGGAAGTGTATACAAAGATCTGCGCGAGGCTTCGGCTCACGAGATTTGCTCATACCCGGCCGGGGGGTATGCTATTGGCGGTCTGTCGGTAGGAGAGCCTGCTGAAGTAATGTATGAGATGGTGGATGCCGTAACAAATATCTTACCGGCCGACAAACCCCGATACCTGATGGGTGTTGGCACGCCGGTTAACCTTTTGGAATCCATTGCTTTGGGAATTGACATGTTTGATTGTGTGATACCCACCCGAAATGGCAGGAATGGCATGTTATTTTCCCGGAACGGGATAATGAACATGAGGAACAACAAATGGAAAGATGATTTTACCGCCCTCGACCCGGATGGTACATGCTTTGTCGACAGGCAATATTCGAAGGCATATCTGAGACATCTCATCATCTCCTAAGAAATTCTTGGCGCTCAAATTGCCTCGCTGCATAACTTAAGTTTTTATCTTTGGCTGATGGAAGAATCGGGGAAAAAAATCCGTGAAGGAAGGTTCGGTAAATGGAAAAATGAAATGATTTCACGATTATCGCAAAGAATATGATTAAACCGGCATTATACATACTGGACTGGTATATCATCCGGAAATTCCTGGGCACATTTTTTTTCACAATTGCCTTGATTGTATCTATTGCAGTAGTTTTTGACCTTTCTGAAAAAATAGATGATTTCCTGGAGAATAATGCTCCGCTCAGGAAGATCATCTTTGATTATTACCTCAATTTCATTCCTTATTTTGCCGTGCTGTTCAGCCCGCTTTTTACATTTATTACAGTCATTTATTTCACATCACGCATGGCATACAATACGGAAATTATTGCTATTCTGAGCAGTGGCGTGAGTTTTCACCGGTTGCTGGTGCCTTATTTCATTTCTGCTTTCGCACTAACACTTTTTTCCTTCTCACTGAATAATTTTGTTATTCCCCATGCGAATGCCCGAAAACTCATCTTTGAAGAGACCTATTACCATAACTCGCCCAAAGTAGTCAGGGACAGGAATATACATAAGCAGATAGAGCCCGGGATCTTTATTTACCTGGAAAGCTATAATACCATTTCGAACAGCGGAAGAAAATTCTCCATGGAGAAATTTGAGGAAGGCAGGCTGGTCTCCAAGTTATTCGCGGACGAGATACGCTGGGATTCATTAATTAGCAAATGGCATTTACGGAATTACTATATCCGTAATTATTTGGGCGATAACCAGGCACTGATCCGGGGACAGTCCGCGGACACAGTTATCAACCTAACACCCGAGGAATTCAGGCGCCGGGAAAATGCCGTAGAAGCCATGAACCTTGGAGAGCTGAACCGTTTCATCAGGGAGCAGAAACTGCAGGGAGCTCCGGACATTGACCGTTACCTTATTGATAAACACCGGCGTTTTTCATTCCCATTTTCGGCTTTTATTCTCACCCTGATTGGTGTTTCGGTTTCATCCAGGAAAGCCAAGGGAGGAATTGGCATGCAGCTGGGTATCGGTCTCCTGATAAGCTTTTCATATATCGTATTTATGCAATTTTCCTCACAGTTTGCAATCAGCGGCTCAGTCAGTCCTTTTATTGCGGTCTGGATCCCCAATGTACTGTTTACCATCATTGCAGCCTTTATTTACCGGCTGGCACCCAAATAAATCCGCATTTGTTTTCACTTCTACTGATATAAGTGGTTTGTAATTGTCTTTTTTGAACTTATATTTGTCTCCTTCAATAAAAAAAACTGACATGGCAATTAAAAAGCAAATTCAGGAACTACATAAGAGAAGAGAAGAGGTTCAGCTTGGTGGCGGAGAAAAGGCTATTGAAAAGCAGGAGGCCATGGGCAAAATGACGGCCCGCAACCGTATTAACGCAATTCTTGACCCGGGTTCTTTCCAGGAGTATGACATGTTTGTATTGCATGAAGCCAGGGATTTTGATATGGCTAAAAAGGTACTGCACGGTGACGGGGTTGTTATCGGGACAGGCACCATTTCCTGCAGGCCGGTTTGCATTTTTGCCCAGGATTTTACAGTTGCAGGCGGATCACTGGGGCTTATGCATTCCCGTAAGATCGTTAAGATCATGGAGCATGCACTTAAAATGAAAGTTCCTCTTATCGGCATCAATGATTCCGGAGGTGCGAGGATACAGGAGGGAGTAAATTCCCTGGCCGGTTATGGCGAGATCTTTTTCAGGAATACCATTTCTTCGGGTGTTATACCACAGATTTCTGTGATACTGGGACCGTGTGCAGGCGGTGCGGTTTATTCCCCGGCGCTCACCGATTATGTTTTTGTTGTGGAGAACATTTCAAAGATGTTTATCACAGGCCCCGAGGTGATCAAGACAGTGCTTGGTGAGGAAATATCCATGGAAGACCTCGGCGGGGCAAGGGTACACAGTGAAATTACCGGTAATGCGCATTTTTATGCCGAAAATGAAAAGGAGTGTTTTGAACAGATTAAAAAACTGCTGTCACTAATCCCGGCAAACAATGACCGCAAGGCCGTGAAATGGGATCCTAAGCCGCCCAGGCCGGAATACCGCATCGAAGATATTGTGCCCGATGATCCTTCACAGCCCTATGATGTCAGGAATGTCATCCGGGCCATTGCTGATGATTCCGATTTTTTTGAGATCCAGGAGAACTGGGCAAGAAATCTGGTGATCGGATATGGCCGCATGAACGGCGAAACCTGCGGGTTTGTCTGCAACCAGCCCCTGGTTTTGGCCGGAGTACTTGATGTGGATTCCTCTGACAAGGCAGCCCGGTTTATCAGGTACTGTGATGCTTTTAATATACCCATCATCACCCTTGTTGATCTGCCGGGTTATCTGCCCGGGATCGACCAGGAGCATGCCGGTGTTATCAGGCATGGCGCAAAGATTTTGTATGCCTACAGCGAAGCTACGGTACCCAAGCTTACCGTAATCCTGAGAAAAGCATACGGGGGAGGATATATTGCCATGGGTTCACGTCATCTCAGGGCAGATTTTGTTTTTGCATGGCCGCTTGCCGAGGTGGCTGTTATGGGTCCGGAAGGCGCCGCCAATATTATTTTCCGGAAGGAGATCATGGAAGCTGAGAATCCCGATGAAATGCGCCAGTTAAAGGTAAAAGAGTACAAGGAAAAATTTGCCAATCCGTATGTGGCTGCCTCAAAGGGTTATATCGATTCGGTAATTGCGCCGGAAGAGACCAGGAACATTCTCCTGCATGCCATTGAGGTGTCGGGCGAAAAGGCAGTAAGCCTTCCGCGTAAAAAGCATGGTATTCCGCCATTTTAATAAAATGCATTATGAAAGATAAAGTATCCGGAGTGGTAAAGGCCGGTGAGCCTGAGCTGAAAAAACTGGTGGTGAATGGAAATACATATTTTACCACCCTGACCAGGAAGTATGAGAACCGTAAGAAATGGATAAAACCCGATGAGAAAAAGGTTATTTCCTTTATTCCGGGAACAGTGCGTCAGATGCTGGTCAAAGATGGCGATCATGTGAAAGCTTCAGAAAAATTACTTGTTCTCGAGGCCATGAAGATGATGAATACAATTTATTCACCCATGGAGGGCGTGATAAAATCAGTTTCCGTGAAAACAGGCGATCGTATTCCTAAGGGAACGGTTTTAATTGAATTCAAATAAGGAATCTGCTCCAAGAAGTCATTCAAACCAGCTAATTAAGCTTTCATGGGGTGTATAACACAGGCCCCGACCAGACGAATTGGGGAAACTGCTCTTTTATGGCCGGGGCTTTTCCATGGAACAGGCCATAAACCGATGAGCCGCTGCCTGACATGGATGCGTATACAGCGCCCATGGAATACAGGCTGGTTTTTATTCCGCCAATGACAGGATACCTGCTGAAGATATTGTCTTCAAAATCGTTACTGAGCGTATTTTTCCATTGCGAAACCGGCAGTAAGATCAGTTCCTCCAGCGGACGATTCGGTTGCTTAGGTTTAACTCCGGCGTACGCGGCAGCCGTGCTGACATGAATACCGGGATTGATGATAACAGCTTCCAGATCTCCGGGAAATGTTTTCAGTTCCCTGAAAAAATTACCCCGTTCAAACGCGAAAAGCGGTCGGTTCCTGATGAAAAAGGCACAATCGCTTCCAAGCCGGGATGCATAATCACAAAGCTGTTCCCCGGTGAGTCCAAGATCAAAAAGCAGGCTCAGGTTTTGTAACATAAATGCTGCATCCGAAGAACCTCCTCCCAGCCCGGCCCCGGGTGGAATTATTTTGTGGAGGTGGACCTTGATGGATGGGAGGTTAAAATCCCCGGAAAGCAATTGATAGGCCTTTGCACAGAGGTTTGATTCCGCTGGTCCGTCTACCGGTATTCCCGTGATCGTAAGGTTTATAGTCCCCCGGGGAACACCGGGTTCAGGGACAAAATCAAGGATATCACAAAGGCCGACCGGACAAAATACAGTTTCGATATTGTGATATCCGTCTGACCGTTTGTTGATAATGTTCAATCCCAGGTTGATCTTGGCATTGGGAAAGCAAAGCATAAACTAAGGGTTTTGGTGCCTAATATTCCTGCAAAATATAACCAATAATTGGGAATTAGTCCTTTTATGCACTTGAATATTTTATTAACATAATTCCCGTTTGCCGGTTTGTAACCTGTTTATAAACAAACCCGGGTTAAGTTGTAATATCAGATGGGCAATGGTTACTTTTGAAGGGCCGAAAACGCATTTTTTTTATTAAATCTCTTGAACATGGCCCAAAAGAGACCACCCTACACCCCTTCCGCAAGCACGGCGATTGGTATTGATCTCGGGAAGCTGCCTCCACAGGCCATTGATCTGGAGGAGGCCGTATTGGGTGCGGTAATGCTGGAGAAGGATGCTATCCTGCAGGTTATTGATCTTCTCAGACCGGAAAGCTTCTATAAGGATGAGCATCAGAAAATATACCAGGCTATTTCCGATCTGACATCCGCCAACAAAGCCATTGACCTGCTGACGGTTACCGAAGAGCTCAGGAAGAAAAAGCAGCTGGATGAGATCGGCGGACCGGTTTACATCACGCAGCTTACATCGCGGGTGGCCTCTGCCGCGCACGTTGAATTCCATGCGCGTATTGTAGCGCAGAAATTCATCCAGCGTGAGCTGATCAGGGTATCTTCTGAAATTCAAAACCGGGCTTTTGATGAAAGCACTGATGTGGATGATCTGCTCGATTTTTCCGAAGCAGAATTGTTCAATATTGCCCAGGGCAATATCAAGAAAGAATCACAAAAAGTAAATGTACTGATCAAGGAGGCGATCCTGCAGATCGAAGAGGCCAGTAAACGTGCCGACAGCCTTATTGGCATACCATCGGGTTTTACCAAACTCGACCGGCTCACCAACGGGTGGCAGAATTCGGACCTGGTGATTGTTGCCGCGCGTCCTTCCATGGGCAAGACAGCATTGGTGCTTACCATGGCACGTAATATGGCTGTGGAGCACAACCGGACGGTAGC
>Ga0209431_10000844_pt1 | contig 25526 bp, 21 predicted proteins | sample RifCSP13_3_FD_184021 | JGI IMG/M metagenome (GOLD analysis project Ga0209431, IMG submission 184021) | Soil microbial communities from Rifle, Colorado - Rifle CSP2_sed 13_3 (SPAdes) (version 2) | ecosystem: Environmental > Terrestrial > Deep subsurface > Rock core/Sediment | place: Rifle...
CCTGGCCGTGGCAATAGCCTGCAGCCCGGCAACCCCTGCTCCCAGGATCAGTACCTTTGCCGGCTTAATGGTACCGGCAGCTGTCATGAACATGGGGAAAAACCTGGGAAGATGCATGGCTGCCTCGAGCACGGCACGATAACCTGAGACGGTGGCCATACTGGAGAGGACATCCATAGACTGGGCAAGAGAAGTGCGGGGTAACAGTTCCAGGCTGAATGAAGTAATTCTGTTTTTAACGAGTTGCCTGATCAGTGATTCACCGTTATATGGATCCAGGGTACCGATCAGGATCTTTTCGTTCCCCCAGGCAGCAACTTCTTCCGGAGGCAGAGGACCAACGGTGACGATACAGTCCGCCCTGGAAAATACCTCGTCCCGCCCGTAAGGTTTGGCCCCCGCCTGCTCAAAATCCTGATCCCTGAAAAACGAGTGGTCTCCGGCCCCATGTTCAAAGGCAACTTCCACCTTTTGTTGTATAAGCGTTTTAACAGTTTCCGGAGTAAGAGCCACCCTGGTTTCCGGCATTTTTTCCTTGAGCAAGCCAATAATCATCATAGGATACGATTGATATTTAAACCCTGTGTAAAACCAATTGCAATATTGGTTGTTATAATCAGTACCTTAAGCGGAGATAACAATATCGATATTAAAAAGTTTTGTAAATTTGAATAGTTGTCAAGTTTACAATTTATTCAGCAAAATTTCAATAGCCGGATGGATCAATTTTCATTTATGGGTAACAGTGAGATCGAATCAATCGATCGGTTGTACAGGCAATATCTCGATAATCCGGATTCGGTGGAGGAAAGCTGGAAAAATTTTTTCAGGGGATTTGATTTTGCCAGGAAGTTCTATGCTGGTACAGAGGAAGGCAACGGGCATCTCGACAAAGAATTCAAGGTACTTAATTACATAGATACATTCCGCAAAAGAGGTCACTTATTCACAGAAACAAATCCTGTACGCGTCCGCAGGCAATATTTCCCCACCCTTGATCCTGAGAATTACGGGTTATCGGAAAACGACATGAATACAGTATTTCATGCAGGTACTGAAATAGGAATAGGAAATGCATCCCTTCGTGAAATTGTGGATCACCTTCAGGAAACATATTGCCAGTCGGTTGGCGCTGAATATATGTTCATCAGGGCTCCTGAAAAGATCGACTGGTTGCAGAAACGTATTGAATCATCCAGGAATAAGACCCTTTTTGGCACTCCGGATAAAGGGAAGATCTTTAAGCATCTGAAAAAGGCCGTTGGGTTTGAGAACTTTATTCACAGGAGGTTTGTAGGGCAAAAGAGGTTTTCTCTTGAAGGTACCGAAGCCCTTATCCCTGGTTTATACTGGCTCATTGAGAAAGGATCGGAACTGGGCATCGAGGAGTATTTCATCAGTATGGCTCACCGTGGCCGGTTGAATGTGCTGGCCAATATCATGGAGAAGCCCTATGAAAATATATTTCAGGAATTTGCTGCTGAGGAATACGAAGATGCCATATCCCTGGGTGATGTAAAGTACCATTTGGGCTACTGCAATGAGATCGAACTGGATAATGGTAAAAAAGTAGGGCTGAACCTGGCTCCCAATCCTTCGCATCTCGAAGCAGCATCTCCTGTAATTCAAGGTATCGCACGGGCCAAAATCGACCACAAATACAAGGGCGACTTTACCAAGGTTTCCCCGATTATTATACACGGCGATGCTGCAATTGCAGGTCAGGGGGTTGTTTATGAGGTTGTTCAGATGTCGGAATTGAACGGGTACAAGACCGGCGGAACCATCCATATCGTGATCAACAACCAGGTTGGGTTTACAACAAACTACCTGGACGCCCGTTCAAGCACTTATTGCACCGATATCGGGAAGGTGATCAAGGCACCCATCTTCCATGTAAACGGAGATGATGTAGAGGCATTGATCCATACAGTGATAATGGCTATGGAATACAGGCAGACCTTTTATTCCGATGTTTTTATCGACATTTTGTCCTACCGGAAATACGGGCACAGTGAAGGGGATGAACCCAGGTATACCCAGCCTACCCTGTACAAAGCCATTGAAAATCATCCGAATCCCAGAGACATTTATGCGGAGGTCCTCATCGGCCAGGGAGTTTTCACAGCCGAAGAAGTTGCATCCCAGCAAAGGGATTTTGAAATTTTCCTGGACGAAAAGCTTCAATTGTCAAAAGGTTCGGGGAAAGTAAACATACAACGGTTTATGCATAACGACTGGAAGGGATTTAAGCATGCCGGCCGGTCGGACTTTGACAAGCATTACCCCAATGAAATAACCCCGGAACTGATGCAGTATCTTGGCGAAAAGATCAATTACCTGCCACCCGGGGACAAGTTCATCGACAAGACCGTAAAGCTTATTGACGACAGAAAAAGGATGATGGCCAATGGCAAAATCGACTGGGCATTGGCAGAACTGCTGGCATACGGTTCCCTGGTTTACGACGGGCATCCGGTGCGCCTGAGCGGTCAGGATTCAATACGGGGAACATTTGCTCACCGGCATGCCGCCCATGTTATTGAAGACACCGATTTAACATTTATTCCTTTAAAGCATGTTTCGAAAAACCAGGCAAGTTTCAGCATATACAATTCGTTACTGAATGAATACGGAGTGCTGGGATTCGAATATGGTTATGCACTAGCCAACCCGAACGGTCTCACGATCTGGGAAGCCCAGTTTGGCGATTTCACCAATGTAGCCCAGGTAATTGTCGACCAATATATAAGTTCTGCCGAAGAGAAATGGGGTTTGATGAACGGCCTTGTCCTATACCTGCCGCATGGATTCGAAGGCCAGGGACCTGAGCATTCAAGCGCGCGAATTGAGAGGTTTCTTTTACTGGCAGCCAGGAACAATATGCAGATCGTTAATCCCACTACGCCCTCAAACCTTTTCCATTTGCTGCGCCAGAGTGTATACCGTAATTTCAGGGTGCCGCTTGTTATATTTACTCCGAAGAGCCTTCTGAGACATCCGAAGTGCATGTCGTTGCTTTCGGAGCTTTCGGATGGGAAATTCCGGGAAGTTATTGATGATACCGATGTGGATATAAGCGAGGTTCGTCGCCTGGTATTTTGTTCGGGTAAAATATACTATGACCTGCTGGCCCGTAAAGAAGAATTCTCAGCCCGTGATATTGCCCTTGTCCGCATTGAGCAGCTGCATCCCTTCCCCACCGCCCAGGTGGACCACATCATCAAAAAATATCCTAACCGCATGCTCACGCTTTGGGTGCAGGAGGAACCGGGCAACATGGGACCATGGCGGCATATCCAACATGAATTCAAGCACCATGTGATAATTCCGGTATACAGGCAACCCAGCGGAAGTCCTGCCACAGGACTGCTTAAACTCCACCTGATCAGCCAGGAAGAGCTGATCAGTAAAGTATTCCGTAAATGTGAATGTGAACTTAAAAGGAAATATTGTGGTTTGCAGTGTCCCGATGGCAGTACCAGGCAAAACATGCTAAAGCAATACAATTACTTCCCGGAGAAAACATAAGGCACTAATACAATAAACATGATCGTTGAGATTAAAATACCAAGTCCGGGTGAATCCGTCACCGAAGTGGCCATTGGCAGCTGGTTAGCAGAGGACGGCAGTTTTGTTGAAAAAGACCAGGAAATTGCCGAGGTGGAAACTGATAAGGCCACTCTTCCCCTGATATCGCCCGAAGGGGGAAAGCTTACAATCAGTATTGCCGCCGGGCAAAAGGCAAATGTCGGCGACATTGCCTGTACAATTGACACATCGGTAAAGCCATCTGCCAAGCCGGCAAAAGCACCAAAAGTAAATGCCGAACCCGCCGGGGAACCGGCAGTTACCAGTCAGAAAACTTCCGCCTCAGGTCTGCAACAGGTAAAGGTGACCCCGGTAGCCCGCAGCATAATGGGTGAACATAACCTTGATGTGGAAGCCATAATTAATGGTCTGCAGAAAATAACCCGCCGTGAAGTGGATATGGTTGTCAACAGCAGGTTACGGCCATCTGTGGAAGTGTCTCCCGGAGAAGGGACAACCAGAAGCCTGTCGAAAACACCCATGTCACCGCTCAGGCGTAAGCTCAGCAAACGACTGGTGGCCGTTAAAAATGAAACCGCGATGCTCACCACCTTTAACGAAGTGGATATGAGCGCTGTGCTTGACATGCGCAGAAAATTTCAGCAGCAGTTCCAGGAAAAGCACGGGACCAAACTTGGCCTGATGTCGTTTTTTATGAAGGCTTGTGCGGAAGCACTAACACAGTTTCCCCGGGTTAATTCAATGATCGAAGGTGATGATATCATAACTCCCGAATATATTGATATTGCAGTTGCGGTTCAAACCGACAAGGGATTGATGGTGCCGGTGATCAGGGATGTTCATGGGAAAAGCCTGGCGCAGATCGAACTGGCTGTTGGAGAGTTGGCCCAGAAAGCAAGGGCAGCTGGATTGTCCGTTGAAGAGATGACGGGTGGTACCTTTACGATAACCAACGGAGGCGTATTTGGTTCCATGTTATCCACTCCGATACTTAATCCGCCACAATCGGCCATCCTGGGCATGCACAGCATTGTTGACCGCCCGGTTGCAATCGGGGGAAAGATTGAGATCAGGCCGGTAATGTATGTTGCCTTATCCTATGATCACAGACTGATCGATGGCCGTGATTCGGTGAGCTTCCTGGTAAAGGTAAAAGAACTCATTGAATCCCCGGTGAATTTGCTATTGGGTACCGATCCGGAAAAGAAATTGCTGGATTTGTAACTACCCCCCTATCCATTTCGTTTTTTCTGCTGCCGGGATTCGCTTGCGTTGGGGAGGGTTGATACCGGGCCTGGCATATCCCAGCTGGAAAAATCCCAGGCAGCGGTCTTCGGTACCCAGACCCAGGAAATCCTTTATCTGTTGTGTGTAGCAAATATCACCCGTGCTCAGGTATCCGGCAATGCCATATGCATTCAGGCACAGATAAATATTTTCAATAACACAGGAGGCAGCCACAATCTCTTCAATTTCAGGATATTTCCGGTTCTTATCCCGAACCATGCAAACTGCAATAACATGTGAAACCTCACCTGCCTTGCCGTCATATTTGGCGAGTTTGCTTTCCTTCACCTGATCAGGTGGTGTAATTTCGAGATATATCTTCTTCAGCTTCTTGAAGAATAAGCGGAGTCCGCTACCCTCAAATACTGTGAACGCCCAGGGCTGGGTCAAACCGTGGGAAGGGGCCCAGACTGCGGTGTCAAGGAGTTGTGTGATCACGGACCTGTCAATTTTCCGGGCCGTGTCAAAATTCAGCGGCCACGTGGAATGCCGGTTACGTATCACCTGGTTTATTATATCAGTTGTTATATCCATACCGCTTTTTTTTGGTTGCGCTGCAGCCAGTTCCGATCTGCAGATGACACCGTAAAATTAGCCAAAAAATATTTCGGAATATTTTAATAAATTAGGGCTCCCAAACATCAATCCAGAACCATGAAAAAAGCAACAACAAAACATTCCGCACAGGGGGAAGTTTCCCTGAAGCTATTCCTGCTGGCCCTGACATTGCTTTTCCTTATTAATTCCTGTCGTGATGATAGCACACCAAGTACGGAATACCTTGTTTCGTACAAGCAGGAAAGCATTTTGCTGTTGCCGGCTATAACAGCCCTGTTTGAATCGCTTGGTACAGAATACCCGGGAGCATCTGACATACTTGCGCAGGCACAGCATAGTGTTCAGGTATTCAGCATTACTTACAAAACACACTACAAAGAATCCGGGATTACCGCGTCCGGTTTGGTTTGCCTGCCCCTGAGCGGGGAGCAGTTTCCTGTGATCAGTTTTCAAAACGGGACAAACACGCTGGATGCAAACGCTCCCAGTGCCGATCCTCTTGATTACAAATACCTGCTGCTGCAGGCTATGGCCAGTAACGGGTATATCATGCTGATACCCGATTACATCGGTTTCGGCGCATCGGAAGAGCTTGTTCATCCCTATTATAACCGGACAGCCACCGATATTGTCGTGGTAGATATGATGCATGCATGCGGTGAACTCGTTGAGCAACAGGACATACTGGCGAAAAGTAACGGCCGGTATTATCTGATGGGCTATTCCCAGGGTGGATGGGCCAGCCTTTCAGCTCATGATGCCATTGAGAACGGAGGTCTGTCATCGTTGGAAATTGTTGCAAGCTCATGTGGTGCGGGCGCCTATGACCTGATGACCATGTCATCGTATGTACTGGACCTTGAGACCTTTCCCGGGCCATTGTATTTACCGTATTTCATTTACGCCCGGCAACAATACGGTACCCTGACGGATCCGCTGGATAAATTTTTCAAAGAGCCATATGCTGCCAGGATCCCTGTGTTATTTGACGGATCCTACAGCAACAGTGAAATCAATGAACAGCTTACCGATACAATCGCGAACCTGGTCACCGATGATGTCAGGATGAATTTCGCCACGGGTGCTTCCTTCCAGTCACTCAGGGAACAACTTGCTGAAAGCAGTGTCCCTGCCTGGAATACGGATGTATTGATCAATTTATATCATGGCACTGCAGACCTTAATGTGCCTGCGGAACAATCGGCCGGTCTGTACAATGGGTTTCTGCAGGCAGGTGCCGGACAAAAGGTAGATTATATCGAATTGACGGGTCTTACACATGAAACAGGACTGATCCCCTGGGGAATTCTGACAATTAACTGGTTTAACAGTCTGGAAGGCAAATAAAACAACAGTATGATTCAACAATTCAGTCATCGCAGGTTAAATATTCTCACCGGGGAATGGATACTGGTTGCACCCCACCGCACAAAACGTCCGTGGCAGGGCTACCGGGAAGATGAGTCACAAAAGAATTCCGTTGGATATGATCCTTCGTGTTATCTGTGTCCGGGTAATACAAGGGCAAACGGGGAAATCAACCCTGCCTATGATTCAACCTATGCATTTGTGAATGATTTTAGTGCATTGATCCATGATGTACCTGTATTTGAGATGGATGAATCTTCACTCCTGGTTGCCGGCACGGAAAAAGGTATGTGCCGGGTTGTATGTTTTTCACCAAAGCACAACCTTACCCTGGCCGAAATGGAAACCACGGGCCTGGAAAATGTAATTACTACCTGGCAAACCGAATACAAAGTCCTCGGGGAGCTTCCCTATATCAACTACGTGCAGATCTTTGAGAACAAAGGTGAAATCATGGGATGCAGCAATCCGCATCCGCACGGTCAGATATGGGCACAGCAGTCAATTCCGGTTGAACCTGCCAAGGAACAGGAGCATCAGCTGAAATACCTGGCGGAAAAAAAGACTTCCATGCTGATGGATTACCTGCAGCTTGAACTGCGGCAAAAAGAGCGTATCATATATGAAAATGAAGGATTTGCATTACTTGTTCCGTTTTGGGCGCTCTGGCCTTATGAAACCATGATCCTCCCCAAAAGAAATATCCGGCATATACTGCAGCTTACCCGGCAGGAAGTTTCCCTGTTTGCCGACATTATGCGGGTTACTGCGGTAAAGTATGATAACCTGTTCAGGATATCCTTTCCCTACTCAGCCGGTATTCACCAGGCTCCCACCGACGGGCTGCAACATGAGGAATGGCAAATGCACATGCATTTTTACCCTCCCCTGCTCAGGTCAGCAACAATAAAAAAGTTTATGGTAGGATATGAATTGCTGGCTAATCCGCAACGCGACATCACTGCGGAAACCAGTGCATCCATTTTAAGGGATCTGCCGCTGGTTCATTACAGCAAATTGTGACAGGCACGGGTCAGAGAAAGTTCTTATTCAGGAATTCCTGGAATTTATCCTTATACTGATCGCTAACCGGTATATAAGCCTTTCCGAATACAATCCTGCTGCGTTCAATGGTATCGATCCTTTCGAGATTGACAATAAATGACCGGTGAACACGCATGAATTTTGTATCAGGCAGCTTCGATTCGAGCAATTTCAGGGATGCAATTGACAGTAAGGGTTTCGGATCATTGCAGGTGTATACCTTTACATAATCCTTTAAACCCTCGATGTACTGGATATCGTTAAAGTTAATGCGTTTGATCTTGTATTCCGACTTCAGGAACAGGAATTCGTTGTTTGCATCCACCTGTTGAAGGGCGGCCTGTTCAAGCCTGAGGATGCGCTGAACCTTTTGCACGGCAGTAAAAAACTCCTCGTAACTGAATGGTTTCAAAAGATAATCCACCACATCAAGCTTGAATCCTTCCAGTGCATATTTCTCATATGCGGTGGTGAAGATCACCTTCGGTCCTTTTGCAATTGCTTTGGTGAACTCTATTCCGGAAAGGTCGGGCATCTGAATATCTACGAAAATCAAGTCAACGGATTGACCGGCCATAAAATCCATGGCATCCAGGGGATTGTCGAATTTCCCCAGAAGCTTCAGGCCGGGTGCCTTTTCTATATACCCGGTAACCAGTTGAAGAGCAAGCGGTTCATCATCTATGGCTATTGTATTGATCATCTGCTCAGGTAATATCAAACAGTATCACAAGATATACATCAAACGAAGCATCGGATTTATTGATTTTCAGTTCATGTTTACCCGGGAAAAGCAGATTCAACCGTTTGCTGACATTATCAAGCCCGATGCCGGAATGATTCTGACCGGATTCATCCCCTGCTTTCCCTATGCTGTTGCTGCTCCTGAAAGTTAAAGATTCTTTTTCAACCTTCATGGCTATTTCGATAAAAGATTTTTCACGGTAACTGATGCCATGCTTGAACGCATTTTCGATAAAAGGGATAAACAGGAGCGGAGGTATAGCCATGTTTTCATATTGCACGGGAAATGATACGGAAAGCGCTACCTTATCACTCATTCTGAGCCGCATAAGATCGATGTAGTTATTCATGAATTCGATCTCGTGGCTGAGCAGGCTTTGCCCCTGTTCCGATTCATACAGCAAGTACCGCATCAGCTTGGAGAGCTGAAGCACTGCCTTTTGCGAATCCGCGGTATTGATGCTGATAAGCGAATAAATATTGTTCAGCGTATTGAAAAAGAAATGTGGGCTGATCTGGTTTTTCAGGAGCGCAAGTTCAGAATTCAGTTTTTCCTTTTCCAGGTCTTTCTGCCGTTTTTCAATTTGCGCATTGCGCTCAAGAACCCTGAGGCCCAGGGAAAAAAATGTTATGAACAGGGACGTAAAGAAGAAATTAAACCGGTGCATCTGCCGGAATGGTGGCCGGCCGAATCGCTTGTCCCTGTCCGGAGGTCCTGAATCCTTCCTTAGTTCTAAGGGCTCTCTCCTGGGTTCTTCTGTTTTCCGCTGTTCTGTGGTATATTTAAATATAAGCCCGTTGGAAATATCAGAAACCAGGTAAAAGCTCCCGATCAACAGCATAACAGAAATATAATACTTGAATTTTTTTGCACCGAAAAAGAATGCCGGGATCAGGAACAGATAATTGACATAGAATATTAAACCATTTATGATGTTATTAATATAATACGCCCAGATGAAATCCTTGCCTATATTCCAACGATTAATAAAGTAAAGCGGCAATCCAAGCAAAATTGTCCAGGCTGCAATATGCAGCAGTATTCTCATTTTATTGCCTTGAAGCAAGGGTGTTTTCATTAGTGATTCCGTTTTATTCATACCTGAGCGCATCTATAGGATTCAGACTGGCGGCTTTGCGGGCCGGATACCAGCCGAAAAATACACCGATAATAAAGCACACGGCAAATGCCAGCACCACAGCACTTGTTTGGACATAGGCTTTGGTGTCCATCAGTGAACCGGCTCCTTTGGCCAAAAAATATCCCAGAATAATACCCAACAATCCTCCTAAGATACTCAGTATTATTGATTCCACCAGGAACTGTTTCATAATATCCTGGCTACGCCCGCCCACCGACATACGAAGTCCGATTTCACGTGTACGTTCCGTTACCGAAACAAACATGATATTCATGATGCCAATACCTCCAACCAGCAGGGATATGCCGGCTATAGCACCCAGCAAATAAGTCATAATATCTAAAATAGACGTCATGGTGGCCATTAATTCCGACTGTGACATGATCCTGAAATCATTCTCATCGGAATCCTTAAGCTTATGGGTCCTCCTAAGGACCTCCTCGATTTCGGCTATTGCGGCAGGGGATTTTTCTTCGGTCTTTGCAGAGGCATAAATACCATTGATATAGTCAATAGCTGCCAGCCTGCGCTGGACCGTCGTATACGGGGCAATGATCACGTCATCCTGATCTTGTCCCATGCCGCTTTCACCCTTATGCTCAAGGACTCCGATAACCTGGAAAGGAAGATTTTTTATCCTGATGGACAGGCCTACCGGATCGGTTCCCGTGCCAAACAGGTTTTCCACTACGGTTTGCCCCAGTACACATACCTTAGCCATACTCTTGATCTCCTGAGCATTGAATACCCGGCCACTTTTGATGGTCAGTTTCTTGATGCCCATGTATTCCTCATTGGCTCCATATATGGTTGTCTGGGTGTTCTGGTTACCATAAATGATTTGTCCGCTTGCCCTTATTTCGGGCGAAATAGCGGAAATACTGACTGCTTCGTTCTGAATAGCGTTCACATCAGTCATTTTCAGGGCATTGGAGCTGGAACTTCCAAGGCTGACACCGCCGCGGCGCTGGAAATTGGGCATAACCATGATCATGTTGGTTCCCATACTTGACATTTCTTCACGCATGCTTCTTTTGGAACCCTCACCGAGTGCAAGCATGGCGATTACCGAAGCCACACCGATGATTATTCCAAGCATGGTCAATACAGCCCTTAGCCTGTTTCTTACAAGGGCCCTGACAGCAATTCTGAATAAGTTTGAAATGCTCATATCCTATAATTTATTATTGGTCAAATTCTTCAATATTTTCAACGGGTAATGTTTTCAGAATTTCTCTGGCAAACAGCCTGTCAGCTACCATATTCTCACGCTGTATCAGTCCATCACGGAATACCACGTTGCGTGTTGCAAAACGGGCAATATCGGGCTCATGCGTGACATACACAATTGTTCTGCCTCTTTGGTTCAGTTCCTGGAACAGTTCCATGATCTCGAATGAAGTGCGGGTGTCCAGGTTACCGGTAGGCTCGTCTGCCAGAATCATTACAGGGTCATTCACCAGAGACCGGGCGATGGCAACCCTTTGTTGCTGTCCGCCTGAAAGCTGGTTGGGCATATGATGCATCCGGTCAGCCAGGCCAACTGCCTCGAGTGCGCGAACGGCCCTTTCCTTGCGTTCCTTCGATTTCACCTTGCTGTTATAGAACAGGGGCAGTTCAACATTTTCGAGGGCAGTGGTCCTGGGCAGGAGGTTATACGCCTGAAAAACAAAACCCAGTTTCAGATTACGCAACCTGGCAAGTTCATCTTTTGTAAGCGTTTTTATATCCACCCCATCCAGAAGGCAACTGCCTTTGGTTGGTATATCCAGGCATCCCAGGATATTCAGCATGGTTGACTTGCCTGATCCGCTTACTCCCATTACCGCCACAAATTCCCCGGCCTGTATTTTCAGATCCACTCCACGCAGTGCATGCACAGTAACTTCACCAACGTGGTAGTCTTTTCTCAGTCCGCTTATTTCTATAATTGTCTTATCCATGATAAAAAGTATTAATGTAATGTGCGTCAGGCACTATCAGAATGGGAACGGACCACGGGGACCCTGGTTCTGGTCCGAAGTGTTGGATTCCGGATCTGAACTGCTCATGGAGATGATCACCTCATCCCCTTCCTTTAATCCGGATAGTATCTCCACACTGTTACCGTTATCAATTCCAACTATCACCCGATTAGGACGAATACCGCCCTTTTCATCCTTTACCCAAACCATCTTGGATCCATCCGGTGCACTGAAACTTCCAAAACCTCCCTGAGGCATTTGGGGCATTGCTTCGGATGGCACAGCCTGACCTGTTGCAGTCTGATCGCCTGTGGCAGCCATGGCAGATCCTTGCGAAGGCATCCCTGAAGGCATGCGTTTGGGCCTGGAACCGGCCGAAGTATCCTGCATCATTTTCGCCATCATCTTTTCCATATAGGCCATGTCAGGTGTAAATCGCATTGCCTTACCACTAAGGATCAGGGTGTTATCCTTTTCGTCCACATAAATAGTGGCGCTGGCTGTCATTCCCGGCATAAGTTTTTTGTCGGGATTTGGAGCACTGAGGATCACAGAATACGTCACCACATTGTTGGTGGTGGTTGGCTGCAATCTGACTTCCGAAACCTTGCCCTCAAATTTGAGATCGGAATAAGCATCCACAGTAAACTCAACCCGTTGTTCCTGTTGGACTTTTCCAATATCAGCTTCATCAACACTGGTCTCAACTTCCATCTGGGTAAGATCATTCACAATAGTAAACAGGGTTGGTGTATTAAAACTGGCAGCAACCGTCTGACCCTCTTCAACCGCACGGTTCAATACCACGCCATCAATCGGGGAAGCAATTGTCGAATAGTTTAAGTTGGTAAGGTTCCTGTCGTAAGCTGATTTGGCATTTTTCAGGGATGCCCTGGCATTTTCATGGTTGTACAAGGCCTGATCGTAATCCGACTGTGCAATGAGTTTTTTCTCAAAAAGGACCTTCAACCGGTTATACGTGGCTTCCTGGAATACCATGTTGGCCTGGGCCTGATCAACAGTTGACCTGCTCTGCTCCAACTGGGCGAGCAGCGTGGTCTTATCAATCTGGGCAAGCATCTGGCCTTTTTTCACCTGATCGTTGAAGTCCACATAAATCTTATCAATGATACCCGATACCTGGGTGCCCACTTCTACAGAGGTTACCGCTACAATGGTACCTGTTGCAGTAACCGTATTGGTTATTTTCCCCTTTTCCACTTTTACTGTATCAAAGGTTGCTTCGGCGTCTTTTTTTCCGAACGGTTTGAAGACCAGCAAGGCAATAACTGCCAGAACAACCACAACCGCACCGATTATTAAAACTTTCTTTTTCATGGTATTACTTTTTATTATGTTTTTAGTGTATGGTTTACAGACTTAAAGGAATTCCCATATAGAAATCCATTATTTTGTAACTGAAAATCAGATTATATTTTGATTGCAATAGCTGACTTTCAGAAACGATCAGGTTAGTTTTTGTAACCAGATAATCCACTGAATTGATGATCCCCTGGGTGAATTTTTCATCCGATAACGCAGAGGATTCCTGGGTGGACTGGTATTTTTCCAAACTTGCTTCATATTCGATCTGTGCTGAAGTCACATCCTGGCAGGCCTGTTCAATATTTTTTCTCAGCTGGTTTTTTGTGTCGGTTTCACTCAGTTCGGCATTCTGGTAACTTAATTTAGCCAGCGCAATCCCTGTTTTAACCTGTTTGTTCTGGTAAATGGGAATCGACAGGGAAAAGCCGACCGACGGGGTTAATCCGTTATCCAACTGGTTAAAATAGGTGTCATCGGATTCACTGGCAAAACGTGAGCCTATCCCTGCACTGGCTGATAAACCGGGAAAGTATCCTGCCCTGGCGATCTTTTCATCCAATGCAGCAATTTCCTTATTTACGGCAGCATTTTTAATTTGGGGTTTTATGGAAAGTGCTGTTGAAAAGATCTTCAGAACTTCAGGGAAACGATTCTGGTTCAGAGACTCATCCAGATCCGGATGGGCTATGGTAAAATCATCCGAAACCGGCAACTCCATGAGCTGCATCAGGCTAACCTTGGCAATGGCCAGTTGACTGTTGGCATTGGCCAGGTTAAACTTTTCACTCGCCAGCTGTGATTTCACCTGCAGGTAGTCTGCTTGTGAAATAACCTGCAAAGCCAGTCGCTCTCCGGCCAGATTTACCTGCTCCGTCGTGGACTCGATCTGCTTTTCACTGTTTTTTACCTGTTCTTCGGAATACAAAACCTGGAGAAATGCATTCAGTATGCTCAGGCTGATGGATTCCCTGGTAGTTTCAAGGCTGTATTTTCCACCTTCAATATCCAGTTCTGCCTGTTTTATCTGGTTGGTAAGCCGTGAACCGTTGAATAATGCAACCCCTGAATTCAGCGAATAACTGGAAGCATTGCTGCCGGAAAACCCCGATTCACCGGAGGCAACTCCCTTGCTCCAGTTGAAATTCTGGCTTACCGAGCCATTCAACGATGGCAATCGTTGGGCTTTAGCCTGCTCTGCGTAATAGGCAAAAGATTGGTTCGACAAATTACTTTTTCTAACCGAAATATTCTGCTCTAACGCGTATGATATGCATTCTTCCAGTGTCCAGGTCCTGGCTTGTTGTGCCATGATTGCAGAACCAGTCCACAAAATGCCAAGACTGAAAATAAGAACTATTCGTTTCATTTGACAAATGTTTAATTTAAGGATAAAAGTAGGAGATAGAAATGTGAACATGAAAGCAAATAGAAGTATCAGGGTATTTCATAGATAAACTGCCTTATTTACCATATCAATTTCACTTCAGCTCCGTATTCTGCTATTTATCTAAGTATTTTTCTTAAAATTGCAGTATGGAATGGGTTGACAATATAAAAGCCAACATTGGAAAGCAGATACTGGCCAACAGAATGAAAAGCCGGAAGCGTTCCCCCGTAGTTTGCACAATTCATGAAGCACAAAACATCGGAATTATCTACAATGCAACGGAATATGTAAGCTTTGAAATCATCAGGGAGCTGGTTAAGCGTCTTTCACACGAAGGTACCCGGATTATGGTTTTGGGGTATGTTCACAGCAAAGAGCTCATTGATCACTATTTATACAGAAAAGGATTTGATTTTTTTTCCACCAACGATCTGAACTGGTATTTTAAGCCTGTTTCCTCCGTTACCGAACAATTTGTAAGCGAGCCCTTTGATTTGCTAATCAATTTAAGCCTTCAGGACTACTATCCCATTCACTACATCACCGCACTTTCCCCGGCAACTTTTAAGGCCGGAAGGTTTTCACCGGATGATCAGTATCTTGACTTCATGATAGATATAGAAAAGGAAAAAAGGAACATGAACAGTGTGCAGCAGGAAATTATGAAAGATGCTCTTAAATCTGATTTGGATGCTGATATTGAGGCAGATGTTAATAAAAAAACGGAAACCGAAATGCAACTTAATTTCCTGATCAATCAGTTAATCCATTATCTTTCCATTTTAAAAAAGTAAACAACATATGGTGCAGAAGAAATTAACCGGCACGGGTGTAGCTATTATCACCCCATTCAGGAATGATGGAAGCGTTGATTTCAAATCTCTCGGTAAATTGCTGGAGCACATAATCAAAGGTGGTATAGATTATGTTGTTGTTCTAGGCACAACCGGTGAATCGGTGACATTGTCAAAAGATGAGAAAAAGGCAGTTGTGAATTTCGTTATAGAAGCCGTCAGCAGCCGGATTCCTATTGTAGTTGGTATTGGTGGTAACAACACACAGGAAATATTGGATTCCCTGAATTACAACGATTTTAATAACATTGATGCCATTCTATCGGTTTCACCTTATTACAACAAACCTTCGCAGCAGGGAATTTATGAACATTTCAAAACCATTGCGGGTATCAGTCCTGTACCCGTGATTCTTTACAATGTTCCAGGCCGTACCGGATCCAATATGACAGGTGAGACCACGGTGAGACTGGCAAATGACTTTGGCAATATTGTTGCCATAAAGGAAGCTTCGGGCAATATGGCACAGATCATGCATATCCTGAAAAACAAGCCTGCTGATTTTCTGGTAATTTCCGGTGATGATCTGATCACCCTGCCCATGATGTCAATGGGAGCTGTCGGGGCCATTTCAGTTATTGCGAATGCCTTTCCGGCGGAATTCACCCAAATGGTCAATTTCGCCCTTCATGGTAATTTCGTAAAAGCCGCAACTCTCCAGTTCAAACTTCTTGACATGATGAATGCCATATTTGAAGAAGGAAGTCCCTCCGGCGTCAAGGCTACCCTCGAAATACTCAAAGTTTCGCCAAACAATCTCAGGTTGCCGCTTGTACCGGTTAGTGAAGTGATGTATAAGAAGCTGGAGCAGTTGGTTAAGTTGGTTTGAGGTTTATTTACCGCATTACCTCCTGCTGTGCTCCGTGGCAGTGCTTGTATTTTTTTCCGCTGCCGCATGGGCAGGGTTCATTCCGGCCAACTTTCTTTTCCACCCTTACAGGTTGAACATGTTCATCTTTCTTTTGTCCGGTACCGCCGGTGGCGGCATCGGGTTGAAATTCTTTCTTATTGGCTTCCATCTTGCTGAAGTCGGTTCTCCTGGGAGCCTGGGCACGCAACACGCCGCTTGAGTCACGGATAGGTATCTGTCCTTTCATCAAAATCCCGGCCACATCACGGTTTATCTTGTCGATCATGGTTCTGAACAGCTCAAAGGATTCAAATTTATAGATCAGCAACGGATCCTTTTGTTCATAGGTAGCTGTTTGCACCGATTGCCTGAGGTCATCGAGTTCGCGCAGGTGTTCCTTCCAGGCTTCATCGATTGTATTCAGCAGGATAGTTTTTTCGTAGGATCGTACCAATTCCTCGCCGTTCGATTTATAGGCCTTCTCGAGGTTGGTAAGAATATGGTAAATGCGTGCTCCATCGGTAATGGGGACCACAATATTCTCATACAGTTTGCCCTGTTTTTCAAAAACGTCTTTTATCACTGGGTAAGCCTGCTGGGATATTACCGATTGTTTTCTCAGGTAGGTCTCGCGCAGTGATTTATATATCCTTTCGGTGATCTCCATTGCGGTTAATTTGTTATATTCCTGCTGTGTTACGGCAGGTTCAACTGAGAGTACCCGTAAAATAGTAAACCGGAACTCTTCGTAATCGGAGTTGCCGTGCAACTGTGTAACAACACTTTCACAAACATCAAACATCATGTTGGCCACATCAACCTGGATGCGTTCTCCGAAAAGAGCATGCCTTCTCTTGGTATAGATCACCTCACGCTGGGAATTCATCACATCATCGTATTCCAGCAGCCGTTTACGTATGCCGAAGTTGTTTTCTTCAACCTTTCGCTGTGCCCTTTCAATGGACTGTGTAATAAGCTTTGCCTGAATGGGTTCTCCCTCGTTCCAGCCCATTTTTGCCATCCAGCCGGCAATACGGTCAGAGGCAAAAAGCCGCATAAGGTCGTCTTCGAGTGAAACATAGAACTGGGATGTACCCGGATCACCCTGTCTACCTGAACGGCCACGCAACTGCCTGTCAACGCGCCTTGATTCATGCCTTTCGGTCCCGATGATGGCCAGACCTCCCGCTATGCGTACATCCTGAGTCAGCTTAATATCGGTTCCCCTACCCGCCATGTTGGTCGCAATGGTTACTGTACCCGTTCTCCCGGCCTCAGCGACGATTTCAGCTTCCCGCTGATGCAGCTTCGCATTCAGCACATTGTGCTTAATTCCTTTTAACTTGAGCATCCTGCTGAGCAGTTCGGATATTTCCACCGACGTGGTACCTACCAGTGAAGGTCTTCCGCTTGTATGCAGGTTGACGATCTCATCAATTACCGCATTGTATTTTTCGCGTTTGGTGCGGTAAACCAGGTCGTCCCTGTCATTTCTCACAACAGGCCGGTGGGTGGGGATCACAACCACATCAAGCTTGTAAATGTTCCACAATTCGGATGCTTCCGTTTCGGCAGTACCGGTCATACCTGCAAGTTTGTGATACATCCTGAAGTAGTTCTGCAGGGTAATGGTGGCAAAGGTTTGCGTGGCTGCTTCGACCTTTACCCTTTCCTTGGCCTCTATTGCCTGATGCAGACCTTCGGAATATCTCCGGCCTTCGAGTATACGGCCGGTTTGTTCATCCACGATCTTCACCTTATTGTCCATCACCACATAATCCACATCGCTTTCAAACATTGTATAGGCCTTCAGCAACTGGTTAACCGTGTGTATACGATCGGATTTAATGGCATAGTCCTGGAGTAATTTATCTTTTTTCAACAGCTTTTCCTCAACAGAAAGTCCTGATTTCTCAAGTTCTGCAATCTCCGACCCGATATCAGGCATAATGAAAAAGTTCGAATCCTCGGCCGATCCGGTGATCAGGTCTAACCCTTTTTCGGTTAGTTCAACGGAATTCAGTTTTTCTTCAATGACAAAATAAAGGTCATCCGTAACAACATGCATATTTTTACTGTTTTCCTGCATGTAATGATTTTCGGTTTTCAACAGCAGCGCTTTGTTTCCCTGTTCGCTCAGGAATTTGATAAGGGGCTTATTCTTGGGCAATCCCTTGAAGGATTGCAGCAGTTTAAAAGCTCCTTCTTCGGTATTATCATCTCCAATCAGCTTCCTGGCATCCGACAGCAAATTGGTCACGAGGTTACGCTGGGTTGATACCAGTTTCTCTACCTGGGGTTTGAATTCTTCGAATGACTGGTCTTCGCCTCGCGGAACGGGACCGGAAATGATCAGGGGTGTCCGGGCATCGTCAATAAGCACGGAATCCACTTCATCGACAATTGCATAGTGATGTTTTCGCTGTACAAGGTCCGATGGGCTAATGGCCATATTATCGCGGAGATAATCAAATCCGAATTCATTGTTGGTACCATAGGTCACGTCAGCCAGGTAAGCCTTTCGCCTTGCTTCGGAATTGGGTTGGTGCTTGTCGATACAATCCACCGACAGGCCATGGAATTCAAAAATAGGTCCCATCCACTCCGAGTCACGGCGGGACAGGTAATCATTAACAGTTACAATATGTACACCTCTTCCTGCAAGGGCATTTAAAAATACAGGCAGGGTTGCGACCAGTGTTTTCCCTTCACCCGTTGCCATTTCGGAAATTTTACCCTCGTGTAGCACAACACCGCCGATAAGCTGTTCATCATAATGAACCATGTCCCAGGTAATCTGATTTCCTCCAGCCATCCAGGTATTCATGAACCTGGCCTTATCTCCTGCTATCTGCACGCTGTTTCGCTGCGCTGCCAGGTCTTTGTCAAAATCGGTCGCTGTTACCTCTATATATTCGTTTTCTTTAAACCGTTTTGCCGTTTCTTTTACAATAGAAAAAGCCACAGGTAATACTTCAAGAAGTGCTTTTTCAATATTGCCGATGCTTTCCTTTTCAATCCTGTCGATCTCCAGGTATATATCCTCCACTTTCTCCACGTCAAGATTCCCGGATTCGACCTGTTGTTTAAGGTTACTTATCTTATCTTCATTTTCGCGTATGGTATTCCGGACAAATTCATTAATTTCAATGGTTTTTGCCCTCAACGCATCATTCGATAGCAATTCGATGTCGGTATAGGCAGTCCTGATTTTGTTAAGGAACGGAATGATTTCTTTTACATCACGCTGTGATTTGCTTCCAAAGAATTTCTTCAGGATATTCGAGATTGGCATATGCGGATATGTTCGTAGTAATAATTCAAGTATGAGCCGCAAAAAGACGGCACATAATTAATTTAAATTTAAACAATTAGAAAGCAAATAGCGTACCAGGTTATCAGGTGGCTGCATCACCTGCATCTTTTGAATCCGTTTTACGAAGTGACATTATGTCCCTGTCGAACTGGTATAAACTCCCATCACCCACCAGGTTCAGCTTGTCCAATATCCTGGTTGCATTTGCTTCTTCTTCTATCTGCTCATTAACAAACCATTGCAGAAAGTTCTGGGTGGTAAAATCCTTTTCAGCGACACACAGGGCTACAATATCGTTGATGGATGCTGAAATAAATTGTTCATGCTTCAAAACTTCGGAAAACATCTTGGTGACGTTTGTATATTCCTTGCCGGGCTGTTTAAGTGCAGGCACAACCGCATTTCCGTCACGTTCATTTATATATTTAATGAATTTCAGCATATGCAGTCTCTCTTCATCCGACTGTTTATAAAGCCATCCGGCGATGCCCTCCATTCCTTTACATTCTGCCCAGGAGGCCATGGCCAGGTAAAGTGAAGAGGAATATGCTTCTTTTTCCACCTGGTCATTTAATGCACTTTCTATTTTCTTATTTAACATGGCTGCAATTATTTCAAGGGTTATATTAGATGCACAAATTTAGGAAAAAAAAGTGCTTAATTGAAATCTAATTTCAGATTCACATGTTTCGGATAATCTCGTCGCCAAATGCCGAACAGGATAGTTTTGTCGCTCCTTCCATCAGTCTTTCAAAATCATAGGTTACCTTTTTTGCTTTTATTGAGGCCTTCAGGCCCCCAGTTATCAATTCTGCGGCCTCATTCCATCCCATATATTCAAGCATCATCACTCCGGAGAGTATAACCGAACCCGGGTTCACCATGTCTTTTCCGGCGTATTTGGGAGCCGTGCCATGGGTGGCCTCAAAAACCGCATGTCCTGTTTCATAATTGATATTTGCACCCGGGGCAATTCCTATTCCGCCTACAATAGCTGCAAGGGCATCAGATATGTAGTCGCCGTTGAGGTTGAGTGTGGCAATCACCGAGTATTCGGCCGGACGGGTAAGTATTTGCTGTAAAAATGCATCTGCAATTACATCCTTGATGATGATCCTTTTGCCGGAAGTTGAATTCATGAACGAACACCAGGGTCCGCCGTCAATCTCTGAGGCACCGAATTCATTTTTGGCGAGCTGGTATCCCCAGTCACGAAAAGCACCTTCGGTGAATTTCATGATATTGCCTTTATGAACAAGTGTTACGGAAGGCAGATCATGTTGTACCGCATAACGGATAGCTGCTCTCACAAGTCTTTCGGTACCGGCTTTTGAAACCGGTTTGATGCCGATAGAGGATGATTCGGGAAACCTTATCTTCTCTACCTTCATTTCCTCCATCAGAAATGTTATTACCTGTTTCACCTGTGGAGTTTCCGCCATCCATTCAATTCCGGCATAGATATCCTCGGCATTTTCCCTGAATATAACCATGTTGGTAGTGGAAGGATCTTTTACCGGTGAGGGTACCCCTTCGAAGTATTTAACCGGCCGGAGGCAAACGTACAGATCCAGAATCTGCCGTAACGCCACATTGAGTGAACGGATCCCTCCGCCCACAGGCGTGGTAAGGGGACCTTTTATACTCACAATACAATCACGGATGGACTGCAGGGTTTCGTCGGGTAACCAGTTCCCTGTTTTATTGTAGGACTTTTCTCCGGCATACACCTCCTGCCATATGATCTGTCTGTTTCCATGATATGCTTTCTCTACGGCAGCATTGAAAACCTTTACCGAAGCGGCCCATATATCCGGACCTGTTCCATCGCCTTCGATAAACGGGATAACGGGATTATCGGGTACGATCAGCTTATTGTTGCTCAGGGTTATTCTTTGTCCTTTCATACTTTAAATATTTCTGATTATTCAAGCTCAAGGTTGAGTTCCTGCTTTAAATTCGTGAGAAGGGGATTCTTCTGGCTAAGATACCTGAATTTCTCCTCACTGGTATACAATTTGGTGTGAGGGGCTTCAACAGATTCGATCAGGCGGGCTTCAACGGTGATCAGATTATGCTGCATTTCACGCCTGAGAAATTTTTCAAGTTCAGGTTTGACGGACATGTTAAAATCCTCAAGCTGAGACCTGTTTTTAAGTTCAATAACAATTATATGCTCCTCTGAAACAAGCGGTTTGACATTTTTGAGGGTAACCGCCATACGTGGCTTTTCTTCGCGGATCTGACCTGCAAATGAGTTCCAGCACATCAATAAAAATTCCTGTGAGACCGGCTTTGTGGAAACCGGGCCTGGTAGTGGCTTATCCGTACTTACATTATCCGTGACAGGAATCTTTTCACATGCCGGTTTTAAATTTTCGGCAGCATGCAAGGCATCTTTAATGGATATCCGCGGCGGGGGCTCATACGAAGGTTCGGGTTCCCTGACAGGAACAGGTTTCTCCGCCTCGTGTGAATCATTCACAGGTAGCGGCTGCTCCTCCTTTATGGCTACTCCCTTTTTTATAATTTCGGGTACGGCAAGCTTAGTGTGTACACGAATCAGGTTTTTTTTTTCACCGGTGATACCGCATAACCTGACAAGTGCAAGTTCTACGTGCAATCGCTGATTCCTGGCTGATTTATAGGTTATTTCACACTGGTTGCATATTTCGAGCACATTAAACAGGAATTCGGCAGTGCATAAGGCAGCCTGCTTCATGTAACGGGTTTTCAATACATCACTTACTTCAAGAAGCTGCAGCGTGGAGGGATCGTGACAAACCAACAAATCACGGAAATGTGAGGATAACCCTCCTGTAAAATTTTGTCCGTCAAATCCCCGTTGCAGTATTTCATCAAAAATGAGCAGTGCTTTGCCGGTTTCGCCGTTCAAAAACACTTCCGTTAATTTAAAATAGTACTCATAATCAAGAAAATTCAGATTGTCCAAAACCTCCCTGTAAGTAATATTCGCGTTTGAGAAACTGGCAACCTGGTCAAAGATCGAAAGTGCATCACGCATGGCACCATCTGCTTTAAGTGCTATGACATTCAGGGCCTCTTCCTCATACCGGATATCTTCCTTGCGGGCTACATGCTGCAAATACCCAACAATATCCTCAACCCTGATCCTGTGGAAGTCAAAAATCTGACACCGCGACAGGATGGTGGGCAATATCTTATGCTTTTCGGTAGTAGCGAGAATAAAAATGGCATGAGCAGGCGGTTCCTCAAGGGTTTTGAGAAATGCGTTAAAAGCCGCCTGAGAAAGCATATGTACCTCATCAATAATATAGATGCTGTATTTTCCTATCTGGGGAAGTATCCTGACCTTATCGATCAGGCTCCTGATGTCATCCACCGAGTTATTTGAGGCGGCATCCAGCTCATGAATATTGAATGAGCGTGATTCGCTAAAGGATTTGCAGGATTCACACTTTTCGCAGGCTTCAATATTATCCGACAGTGCCGTGCAATTCAATATTTTGGCAAATATCCTCGCGCAGGTTGTTTTGCCTACGCCCCGTGGACCGCAGAAAAGATACGCGTGTGCCACATGACCTGATCTGATGGCACTCTTCAGGGTATTGGTCACAGCGGGTTGCCCCACTACGGTATCAAAATTAACAGGCCGGTATTTTCTGGCAGATACTAAAAAGTTACTCATGGGAATTCATTCCCTGCAAAGATATTGAATTATGCAAAAGCTCTCGCAGATCAGACGGAATTCGCAGAAAAAAATCTGTGAAATCTGCCATATCTGCGAGAGCTTTTTATGACTTCTCCCTTATTCTTTGCTCTTTGTTCTTTAATCTTTGCTCTTTTTTCTTACGGTACCAACCTGATATTACCATAGTGTGAAGTCACTGAAATCTCTGCTTTAGGGTTCTCCGTACTTCCTATGGTCCCGTTTACTTTCATCTCGTTGTTTTCATTGAACCGGTTCACCCGGGCATTATTTTCAGGGTAGCTGATATTGCAGTACTTTGCGTATGCATTCAGCCGGTAAGAGGCAGCCGGATCAATCCCAAGCTTATAGGTTCCGTAGCTGTTTGTAATTTTAATATTCTCGAAACCCGCGTTAATACGGTCGATCATTACGTCGGTATATTTTGAATCAACCTGGAGCTTGCCGGATAATTCACGAATGGAAAAGTGTCCATAGGCGGCTGTAGTCACAAAATTATTCAGTTTTCCCAGCTCATAGGTGTCATATTTTGATTCGCTTACGATGGAACTCCCCTGGATTACGCCGACCTTGGAATACTTGCTAATAATAGCCATGGCCTTACTTTCGTTGATGTTGATCTTTGAGTACTTGATATCCAGTTCAATCCATTTGGTTTCCTGAATGGTACCGTTGGAATAGGATAAATAAACCTTTGTCAGCGGTTCGTCGGATTCATGCATAATTTTATTGGCGGTAAGCTTACCGTATTTTATATCGATAACCGAAGTGGAAACAATTTCATCGATAAATACATTTCCGTACTTGTTTGACAGATTCAGCGGCACGGTTTTTGGCATGGAAACCGAATAATTGATCTCAAGCCCGCCATTACCCATATTGAATCCCCGGAAGACCCTGCCAAAATCCTCTTCGATTTCTGTAACTGCCCGGATCACATCACCCTCCTGGTCAATGCTGATTTTTATCATGTTAAGAATGGCATCTGCCCTCTCCTTGTCCTTAACATTTACTTTAATCTGGACCTGAATGGACAGGGCCTGATCGGTTCGGTTTACAATATCAACATTGCCGTACTTGTTTGAAATTTCAAGCTTTGTATTTTGATTAACAGAAAAATCCTTTTTAACCTCCCTGGTAAATGAACCGTTTTGGGCGAACATTCCTACCGCGATCATCACAGCTATTACGCCTGCAGCGGTTCTTTTTTTGCTAATTCTTGCTTTCATGGCAGTTGCTTTATAGAATTGAATTTGATGTTTGTTTAGTACGGGCAATTATCATGTCCATCAGTTCGATTTTAATCTGGTAAAAACTGATAATGGCATGCACGATCCGTTCATCATCGGGATTCTGTCGTAAATCCTGTTTCATTGCCTTTATTTGTTGATCCATATCCGATAATTCCTTTAATACCTGCATTTTTTCGGTCTTATCGTTGTTGAATCTCAGATTTTCGATTTTGCTGTAATACAGTCCGAGCTGGCTCGTATAGAACTGCTCTGCTTCAATTAATTCCGTATTGGTCAATCCGGTTCCGGTTTTTCCAAGCCTGCCGCTGATAATGTTAAACTCCCGGACAGATGCATAAGTAATTACCAACCCGAATAAGACTATCGCGGCTATCCGCATTACCATGGTCAGTACACCGGATCTTTTCCTGTGCATGGCTGCCAAACGGACTTCGAAACGTTCAAAGTGACCTTCGGGCGGCTCACCGGCATCAAATAGTCCGGCGTTGCTTTTAATGAAATCATCCAACTGTTTCATTTCCTTCATTCTTTAAATATTCAACCAGTTTTTTCTTTGCCCTGGCCAGTTGCGAGCGGGAGGTGGATTCACTGATCCCCAAAATCATGGCAATTTCCTCGTGATCATAGCCTTCGAACAAAGAAAGAGAAAGAACGACCCTGAAACCCTCCGGCAGCAATTTTACTGCCTCCCTGATTTTTCTGACCAGACCGGAAGATTCTTCTGAAACCATGTTCCTGAAGGCTTCTGATTCATCTTCCGCAGCAAACTTCTCATTAATTTCCTCAAATTTAACTTTTCTCGAGCGGAGCACATCAATGGCTTTGTTCACCACTATTTTTTTAAGCCATGAGCCAAAACTCATTTCACCCCTGTAACTGTTGATCTTCAGAAATGCCGAAAGGAACGATTCCTGCATTACATCTTCTGCTTCAACCTGATTGTTCAGCATTCTGTAACAGGTATTATACATGGCTTTGTAATAAAGGCTATACAACTCCGTTTGTGCAAGCCTGTCGCCGTTGCGACACCTGTTGATCAGTTCCAAATGAATTTGGTAACCTCCCTGTTCAGTCATTTACTCATTTTAATAGACGAAATAGTAATCCGTTCGCTGCAAATTTTGCAGAAAAATAGCAAAATTCTGCGACAGAAAGAGTAAATGCGCTACAATTCTATTTAACCGGCTGAT
>Ga0209431_10000847_pt1 | contig 25504 bp, 21 predicted proteins | sample RifCSP13_3_FD_184021 | JGI IMG/M metagenome (GOLD analysis project Ga0209431, IMG submission 184021) | Soil microbial communities from Rifle, Colorado - Rifle CSP2_sed 13_3 (SPAdes) (version 2) | ecosystem: Environmental > Terrestrial > Deep subsurface > Rock core/Sediment | place: Rifle...
TGGCCTGGGGATTAAAGTGTTTCGCACACCGAACGCGTTTACCTTGCCTGTCGCGGATACTGTAATGGGATATATCCTGGCTTTTGCCAGGCGACAGCCCTGGATGGATCGGGCTGTCAAGAACGGCCAGTGGGCTAAGCTTCCCGGAAGATCATTAAGCGAATGCACCCTGGGTGTGATCGGAGTCGGCAATATTGGCAAAGCGGTCTTGCGGAGAGGGCGGGCGTTTGGCATGCGTTTAATGGGCAATGATATCGTGGAGATCGCGCCTGAATTCGTGTTGGAAAACAGGGTTGAAATGGCACCGTTGGGTGAATTGCTCGCCCAGACGGATTTCATCAGCCTGAATTGTGACCTTAACCCTAGCAGCTATCAGCTGATCAATCCAGAAACCTTGGCGAAGATGAAATCCACGGCGATCTTGATCAACACAGCACGCGGACTGGTCGTGGATGAACCTGCTTTGGTGCAGGCCCTCCATGCAGGCCAGATCGGCGGTGCAGCTCTGGATGTTTTTGAGGTTGAACCCTTGCCCGCCGATAGCCCTCTGCTGCGCATGGATAATGTGTTGTTAGCCCCACATAATGCCAATTCCAGTCCGGCTGCCTGGGAGCGCGTCCACAAAAACACGATCCACAACTTGCTCGATGGACTAGGAATCCCTCATGAAATCGATCAATTCTAAGGCTGTCTTGATCACCGGCGCGGCGGGCGGCATTGCGCATTTTCACCGATTATGGCTGGCGAGTGGTTGGCGTTGACCGCGCAACTTATGGAGAAGATTTCCCGAAAGATGGATTTTTCATTCAGGCTGATATCTCCAACCCACAAGAGCTGGAAGCGATCTTCAGCCAGGCTCGTTCATTCACCCAATCTCTGAATGCTTTGGTCAATAATGCAGCTGTTCAAATCGCCAAGCCCCTGTTGGAAACCAGTGTGGAAGAATGGGACGCGGTGATGGTGTCTAACCTGCGGGCGGTGTTCCTGGCGGTGAAGCTGGCTCATCCTCTTTTAGCAGCGGCAGGGAGTGGAGCGATTGTCAATGTTTCATCGGTACACGCTGTGGCTACCTCGGCCAATATCGCCTGTTACGCGGCCAGCAAAGGTGGGTTGTTGGCCTTGACACGGGCGATGGCGATTGAATTCGCGCCCGACCACATCCGGGTGAATGCAATATTGCCAGGCGCGGTTGATACTCCGATGCTGCGCGCCGGTTTGAGCCGGGGACACGTAGGGCGCGGTTCGCTTCCTGAGCGTCTAGAAAACCTGGCTAATAAGACGGTGATTGGCAGGGTTGGTACGCCTGAAGAGATCGCGCACGCCATCTATTTCCTGGCGGACGAGGTGCAGTCATCCTTCATGACCGGTCAGGCGTTGATCGTCGATGGCGGCGCGACCGCCAGGTTAAGCACCGAATGAGCCAAATCCAACAGACCTTGAAACGCTACTTGCCCGCACCCGTCCAGGATGTTACCCGGAGCGTCTGGTACACGCTGTATCGGGCTGGTCAGTGGCCAGCTGCGACATTCCACCCCTGGCGTCGCGCCAGCCTGGGCCAATTAGCAACCCTTAAAGATGCTCACCGCAGAGAGCGTTGCTTTATCATTGGCAACGGGCCGAGCCTGAAGCATACCGACCTATCTCGCTTGCGGCACGAATGCACTTTTGGGATGAATCGGATTTATTTACTATTCCCCCAATTAGGCTTTACAACAACCTATTATCTATCGGTAAATGATTTGGTGATCGAACAATGTGCAGAGGATATCCTTGCCCTTCCGGTTCCAAAGTTCCTTTCCTGGCGGGCGCGAAACTTGATCCAACCTGCTCTTATGACCAGCGGCGGTTTTTCCGCCGATCGCCGATTAATTTTCTTACACACCACCTATACCGGGCCAAGATTTGCATTTGATGCCCGGCAGCGGCTGTGGGAAGGTGCTACGGTGACCTACATCGCCCTGCAGCTGGCTTTCCACATGGGTTTTAAGCAGGTCATATTGATCGGGGTAGATCATGACTTTAAGACAACTGGTAGGCCTAACACGACTCTTGTCTCTCAAGGTGATGATCCAGATCATTTCGACAGTAACTATTTTGGCAAAGGCTTCCGGTGGCAGCTGCCCGATTTAGAGACCTCGGAACGCGCTTACCGGATGGCCCGGCTGGCTTATGCTGACGCTGGCCGGGAGGTCGTGGATGCAACCGTGGGTGGGAGACTGACCGTGTTTCCTAAGGTGGAGTATGAACCTTTATTCAGATAAATATCAAGGGTCGTTTTTCGGTCAGTCCCGCCTTTTGCTTGGACTGGTCATGTTCGTTATGTTTTCTTTAGGGCTTGGGATCCGCCTGTATGATTTGACGGACGAACCGCTTGATTTCCATCCCACGCGTCAATTGCGTTCAGCTATCATGGCGCGAGGCATGTATTATTACCTTTCCCCATCCGCACCGGAATGGGAGCGGCAGCAGGCGATCGAACAATTGGCCGGAGAAAGCTTGATCGAGCCACCGATATTTGAATCGGTGGTTGCGCTGACCTACCGCCTGATCGGTTCAGATGCAGTGTGGGTGGCGAGGCTATATGCTTCCCTGTTCTGGATTATCGGCGGCGTGGCACTCTTCTTCCTGGCGAGCGCGATGACTTCTCCCGATGGAGGAGTGCTAGCGACGGCATACTATTTGTTCGTGCCGTTTGGGGTGGTAGCCAGCCGTAGTTTCCAGCCTGACCCACTGATGGTGATGTTCATCCTGCTAGCTTTGTGGGGATTTTATTGGTGGTACCGGCATCCCTCCTGGAGGTCTGCCATCCTGGCCGGTGCCCTGGCTGGGATAGCCTTGTTTGTTAAGGCGGTGGCTCTCTTCCCGGTGTTGTTCGCATTGGCTGCGTTTATCCTGGTCAACCGGGGCTTACGCAAAGCCGTTCGCGATCCCCAAATCTGGGTTATCGCCTTGTTAGCTGCCTTACCGGTGCTTGCCTATTACTTCTATGGTGTGTATGTATTGGGTTCCATGGAAAGCCAATTTGCGGGCAGGTTCTTCCCGGAAATGTGGCGCGATCTGGGTTTCTATCTTCGCTGGGAGGATTGGGTCAGTAGCCTGGTAGGATACGGGGCTATCATGGCGGCGGCATTGGGCGTGCTTTTATTCCCTACTGCGCCAACGCGAGCTTTTGGGATCGGTTTGTGGGTCGGTTATTGGGTATATGGCATGGCCTTCGCTTACTTTATCACAACCCACTCTTATTACCATCTGCCCTTGATACCGATCATAGCGATCACACTAGCCCCCCTCGGCGCTGTGCTTTTCAGACCGCTCACTTTGTTAAAACCAGTTTTACTCACCAGGGTTATAGTTAGTGGAATATTATTTTTTGCCATTTTGATCCAGGTTTGGAATGTGAGGGTCGACCTGGCGGAGGATAATTTCCGTGATGAGCCCGCCTATTGGCAGCAAATCGCTGAAGTCCTCGGGCGCGATACATCGGTGATCGCTCTGACTCAAGATTATGGCAATCGCCTGGCATATTATGGCTGGATCACTCCCAAGGTATGGTTGCCACTTGGCCACCAAAACTACCGGAAATTACAGGGTAAACCTCCGCTTGAGGTCCAACAATGGTTTGCCGAGAAAACAGGCAATAAAGACTTTTTTCTGGTGACGATGCTCGGACAACTCGATCAACAAGCAGAATTGAAAGATTTGTTATACAAAAACTATGCCATCTTTTCTGAAGGTGATGGGTATATCATTTTTGACTTGCGTCAATTGAAATGACAATTCAAAAACGACCTCCCCTGGTTTCGGTTGTGACCCCTTCTTTCAATCAAGCCAGGTTTTTGAGGGACACGATTCGCTCGGTTATCGAGCAGGACTATCCAAATATTGAGTATTTAATAGTGGATGGAGGTTCTACAGATAGCAGCGTCGAGATCATCCAGGAATATGCTGGCAGGGTAGCGTGGTGGGTCTCGGAGAAGGATAAAGGGCAGGCAGAGGCTATCAACAAGGGAATGGCGCGGGCAAATGGGGAAATCGTCGCCTGGCTCAATTCAGACGATCTTTATCTTCCAGGAGCTGTCAGCAAGGCTGTAATTGCCTTGCAGGAGAATCCCCAAGCCGGCATGGTGTTTGGAAACGCGATCACGATCGATGTTGAAGGAAGGTTGCTTAATCTTCTTACTTTTCCGGACTGGGGATTAAAGGACTTTATCGGATTTCGCATCATCTGCCAGCCAGCGGTGTTTATGCGCCGGGCGCTTTACGAGCAGGTGAGAGGGCTTGACCTGGAATACCATTACATGCTAGATCATCACCTGTGGATCCGCCTAGCATGCCTGGCGCCGGTGAAACACATTGCAGCAATCTGGGCTGCAGCACGACACCATGCAGCGGCGAAAAACGTAGCGCAGGCGGAGGGGTTTGGACGCGAAACGATCCGCCTGCTGGCATGGATGCAAACCCAAGCAGAGCTCGTTTCTTTGATTGAGAAAAACAGACACCAGGTTCTAGCGGGGGCGCATCGCTTGAACGCCCGCTACCTGCTCGATGGAGGCCAATCCGGTCCGGCGCTGAAAGCCTATGGACAGGCACTGAAATTTGATCCGGTATATACTTTGCATCACTGGCACCGCATGGTTTATGCTCTTCTCAGTCTGATGGGGATCAAAGGGTTGGAGCGCTGGAATTTCCGGGCGAATAAGAAACGCCGCCCAGTTTTATCTGGAGAAAAGGGGTTAAAGAACTGGCCTGGATTATACCTGGAGGAAAACGGTTAAAGGCGTGAATCAAGATTATCAGCCCAGGCAAGCCATCCTTGTGACCGGCGTACACCGTTCCGGGACGACTTGGGTAGGGAAAATGCTCGCTGCAAACCACCAGGTGGCTTTTATCAGCGAACCGCTGAACCTCTGGCACCGTCCGGGGGTGATGCGCGTTCCGGTGGGTAATTGGTACCCTTACATCTGCGAAGATAACGAAGTGGAGTTCTTGCCCGCATTACAGGAAACGCTTAATTTTCGTTATCACCCCTGGGATGAAATCAAATCGCTGCGTTCTGTCAAAGATGGATTAAGGATGCGGCGCGACTGGAGTATATTCCTGAAAGGCAAGGTTTTTCACCAGCGCCCGCTGCTCAAAGACCCATTTGCGATCTTCTCTGCTGCCTGGTTTGTTGAGAAGCTCGGATGCGCGGTGGTAATTGTCGTGCGCCACCCAGCGGGCTTTACCAGCAGTTTAATCCGTCTGGGTTGGGTTTTCGACTTTGGTCACCTACTTGCACAGCCACTGTTAATGCGCGATTGGCTGGAACCTTATCGGGCGGAGATGGAAGCAGTGTACAAAGTCCCAGATGATATCGTCATGCAAGGGAGCTTACTATGGCGGATAATTTACCAGGTAGTTGGAGGTCTTAAAGAGCGTTATCCACAATTCATTGTCATCCGTCACGAGGATTTATCTGTCGACCCCCTGGCAGGGTATCGAGAATTGTATGCCAGCCTGGGATTAAATTTTTCTCCCCAAGTGCAACAGGCGATCTTGAATTCCAGTAAACCTGAGAATCCTGGAGAAGTCTCGCGTCGTGCCGTCCATTCGGTTCACCTTGACAGCCGGGCTAACTTAGCGAACTGGAAACGTCGCCTGACTGTTGAGGAGATCGAACGCATCCGCTACTTGACTGCGGATGTGGCAGCGCATTATTACACGGACCAAGACTGGTAATGATCCTTTAAGTAATGAATACAGTGTTAGATAAACCTCTGGTTTCAATTGTCACCCCTTCTTATAACCAGGGGAGTTTCTTGGAAGAAACCATCCGCTCGGTACTGGGACAAGATTACCCGCACCTGGAATATATCATCGTAGATGGCGGGTCAACGGATGGCAGTAGAGAGATCATCCAGCGCTATTCCGACCGGTTAGCCTGGTGGATTTCTGAGCCAGACCAGGGGCAGACCGATGCAATTAACAAGGGATTTTCGCGGGCGAAGGGCGAGATCTTTGCCTGGCTGAATTCCGACGATACCTATCTGCCTGGCGCAGTTTCCGAGGCGGTTTCATTTCTCAGCTCGCATCCAGAGGTTGGGATGGTTTACGGGGATGCCAACCTGATCGATGATTCCGGAAAAGTGATCGGGAAGTTCCCGGCTCGGCAGACGGATTATCGCCGATTGATGCGGGGTTTTGTCCATGTACCTCAGCAATCAGCCTTCTTCCGCGCCCGCCTCTGGCGGCAGGTGGGGCCATTGGATCCTACGTTTCGGGATGCAATGGATTACGACTTGTGGGTGCGGTTATCCCGTATCTCGGCAATACGATATACTCCACGCCTGTGGGCAAATTTCAGATTGCATGGGAGCTCAAAAACCGCCTCTCCGGGCAATCTCTGCTGGCCGGAGATGGTGATCGTCCATCGCCGACAAGGAGGCAGCTGGCTTTCCTGGTTGAGGTTGAAGGCGGCCATCCGGCCTCTGATTTTTGGTTGGCTGCCTTTGCGGATGAAGGTATGGTTGAGACAGGTATTCAATTGACCATTACTAGCAGGTTCATTGTGCATTCGTTCGAATGCCAAGTAAAATCTGCAAGCGCGTCAGATATGCTGGAGATACACGATGAATAAAGCCGATCAGTTTTCAGTGTATGATTCTGCCCAGCAGCGATCGACTGCCCTGGAAGAGATTCGGGCGATATTCCAATACCGTTATCTGGTTGTCCAGTTTGTCCGCAGAGACCTCCTGACGCGCTACAAACGGTCCGTCCTGGGTGTCGCCTGGACAATGTTAAATCCATTGGGGACGATGATCATCCTGACGATCGTCTTTTCCCGCGTTTTCGGGGCCAACAAGGAGGGGTACGCGGCTTATGTGCTGAGCGGGTTGGTGGCCTGGAACTTTTTCGCTCAAACGACTAACGCTGCTATTGTCCATCTGGTCTGGGGAGGCAGCCTGCTGAGGCGCATTTACATGCCGCGCACGGCCTTTGCTGTGTCTGCGACAGGCACAGGATTGGTGAATTTAGTCCTTTCGCTGGTACCTCTTCTGCTTGTTATGCTGGTAACCGGCGTCCCGATCAGACCCACGGTTTTCTTAATTCCGGTTCCAATGCTCTTCCTGGCGATGTTCGCCCTGGGGTTGGGGTTGTTGATATCGACGGTGGCTATCTATTTCGCTGATATCGCCGAGATGTATCAGATTGTGTTAACCGCCTGGATGTACCTGAGTCCGGTCATTTACTCTTATGAAATCCTCCCGGAACCGTACCGATCATGGATTATGCGCCTCAACCCAATGTATTATCTGCTCACCTCGTTCCGTGCTCCTGTATACAGTGGCCAGGTACCAGATTGGTCTGAAGTGCTAATAGCAGGAGGAATCTCTTTTGTTACGCTGCTGGTCGGGTGGTTGGTGTTCACCGGAAAGGCAGATGAATTTGCATACCGCGTTTAGCGTTAGCGAAGAAGAGATCAAGGACCAGCCCCAGCAGATAGCCATCCGCCTGGAGGGGGTGGGGGTGTGTTATCGCGTCGCATCAGAACGGATAGCGACATTTAAAGAGTACGCGATCCGCCTGTTGCAGGGGAAAATTATGCATCGCGATTTTTGGGCTCTGCGCAGCGTAAGCCTGACTATCTCCACGGGAGAAATGATTGGGATCATCGGCCAGAATGGGGCTGGAAAAAGCACGATGTTAAAGTTAGTGGCACGGGTGTTACGACCCACGGAAGGCCGGGTTGTAGTCAGAGGCAAAGTGGCCCCTTTGCTTGAATTCGGGGCTGGATTCCACCCCGATTTAACTGGCAGGGAGAACGTTTTCTTGAATGGAGCCTTGCTCGGTTTTACCCGTGAGGAGATGGAAGAAAAATTTACCCGCATAGTTGATTTTGCCGAACTCTGGGATTTTATCGACGTCCCCATGCGTAATTATTCCTCGGGGATGTGGGCTCGCCTTGGCTTTGCAGTTGCTACGGATGTGGAACCGGATATTCTGCTTGTTGACGAAGTTCTTTCGGTGGGCGATGAGTCCTTTCAACGCAAGAGTTTCGCGCGCATGCAGGAATTCCGCGATCGAGGCGCCACGATCCTATTTGTCTCGCATAGCATGGATATGATCGAGGCCATGTGTCACCGTGCAGCCTGGATCAACCATGGAAGTCTAGAAGCGATTGGTAATGCGGATGAAGTGATCCAGGAATATCGGCGTAGTCAAACCAGTTAAAGACAAGCCCTTGGTACGTTCAACAATATTGCTAACTCTGATACTGGGATTCGTCTCCCTGGCAATCCTGAGGCTCGCTCCAGCTCAAGCTCATCCAGATTCCGAGGTGGCTGAGTGTGATCCCTTGGGCTGGTTTCCAGAAGACTTTGGTCTGAAGGATCACAGTGTGTTTTGGTTCGATGGGTATTATTATCTGGTAGCTACCCATGTCCCGCGATCGAAGCAATTTGCTTATGCGCGGTCAACAGACTTGTGTGTTTGGGAGGAAATGACGCCAATTCTCACTGAGCGTTCTCTGGGGAGCTGGGATGAAGCCGCGATTTGGGCGCCATATGTCTGGGAGGAAGGGGGTGTTTTTTTCATGGTTTACACTGGAGTGACGCGTGAATTTACCCAAAGCATCATGCTAGCAACCTCAACCAACCCAGCCGACCCTCTATCCTGGGAAAATAAGGGGATGATCTTTCAACCCGATCACGAGGGAATGGTCTGGGTTGATGGACAATGGGCTGATTGCCGGGATCCAAATGTTCTCATGGCAGGGATGACTTATTACTTGTATTACACAGGTGTGGATATTGACGGTGGCATCGTTGGATTGGCGACATCCGCTACACCCTATGGTCCGTGGAGAGATTGGGGTCGGACCATCCTTCCACTTTCTGATCAGGCGCTACCAGAGAGTTCCACGGTAACTGTACACGATGGTGTCTATTACCTTTTCTATAATGATTCAAAGCAGGGAGAGGTTTTTCGGATTGGGGCAAGCCCGTCTGGACCCTGGAAGAATCCTGAACCGTTTCGTCCAGGCTGGGCGCATGAAGTCTGGCAAATCCCAGAGGGTGAATGGTATACCTCCTACCTCACCAATTATGCAATAACAATCTCGCCTTTGATCTGGGACAGCTTTTTCTCGCCTGCGCGTCCTTTCATCGGCGATGAAATTCATCATACCTTAATCCCGTTGGTTCTTATGCGGGAATAGATACCCCGCGATCGTTAAATATGCAAGCCATTTATTTTTCCAGATACTCAAGATGGCAAGTGGTGGGCATGATCGTCTATGTATTGCTGATGACATCCGTCCTGTCCATCTTTTTGTCTGGTTGGGCTTATGACGATCCATTCATCACTTACCGATATGCTGAGAATCTGGCTAACGGAAGGGGGTTCGTTTATAACCCAGGGGAGCGTATCTTAAGCACGACAACGCCTCTGTTTACGTTGGTGCTAGTCCCCTTGGCCTTTCTGGGAGCGCACCTGCCTGCATATGCGAATCTGTTTGGTATTTTTTGCCTGGCACTGGGCGGTTTATCTCTCTGGGATCTGTCTTATTCCTGGAAATCGCCCAGCGTGGGATGGGCAGGGTTGATATTTTACCCGACTTTCCCACTCTTGCTGATCACGGTTGGTTCGGAAACACCGATTTACCTGGCATTGTGCCTGGCGACAGTTGCATTCTATGCTCGAGGTCGTTATACCTTGACTGCGGTTTCTGCGGGTCTGGCTACTTGGGCCCGACCAGATGGGGCATTGGTGGCAGTGGTGTTGGGGTTGGATTATTTAATCCGGCAGAGAAAGCCGATCCTATGGAAAACGGTAGCGATTTACTTGGCGATCCTTTTAGGTTGGGGGATTTTTGCCTGGGCCTACTTTGGTTCGCCAGTACCGGTTACCCTGGCAGCCAAGCAACATCAGGGGATCATGGCGATCAGCCAGCAGTTCTTCGCGGGCTTTTTTACCATCTTGGGCTGGTATGCATCCTGGCCTTACGTGGTTGAATCTGCATTAGCGGTTGCAGGGATCGTTTTCGCTCTCTGGAAGGGACGCGCATGGATCCTTTTCTGGCTGTGGTCGGTGCTGTATTTTGCTTCTTATTCAATCCTGGGGGTGAGTAGCTATTTTTGGTATTACACGCCGCTCGTGCCTGGTTTTGTAGTAGCGGTGGGATTGGGGATCGAAGCAGTCAGCCATCTGCCGCCAGCCTTCAGCCGTCTGTTCGCAGAAATAAGCAAACAAACCTCAGACCTCAGCTCTCAGCCTTCAACAGTCCGCAAAAAAAGTTCTGGGATCAATGGCCAATGGTCTGGCAATAGTCGCCTGCCTTCTGTTTTGGGTGTAGTCTTATTAGGGTTTCTCTTGATTGCCCAGGGGTGGGATGTTCTGACTACAAAACTCGATAAGGACAACCGCTATGCTATCTACCGGGCAGTCGGCGAATGGCTGAACACCAACACCATACCTGAAGAAAGGGTAGGAGCACTAGAAGTAGGGATCATCGGATATTTTGCTCAACGACCTATGGTCGACTTTGCTGGTCTGATCCAACCTAAGATTGCACAACAGCTCACCTCCCAAACAGATTACGAGGATGCAGCTATCTGGGCGGTTGAATCTTACCGGCCTGACTATCTCGTTCTACACGAAGGGCTCTTCGCGGATCTGGAAGAAGGATACGTAAAACAAAGTTGCGTCCAAGTTAAGACATTTCCAGGGAGCGAATATGGGTACGGATATGACTTAGTTGTATATCACTGCTCTAAATAAGTTACAATTGGCAACGATTTTTCTCTTAAGAGATTTATGAAATTTACACCGACTGCTATCACCGATGTAATCTTAATTGAGCCGGATGTATTTGGCGACGAACGTGGCTTCTTTATTGAGACTTATCACGCCAAGCGCTTCGCCACAGCTGGCATTCGGACGACTTTTGTGCAAGATAACCATTCCAGATCGAGGGAGGGCATCCTGCGTGGCCTGCACTACCAAATCCACCAGCCGCAAGGAAAGCTGGTGCGGGTCGTGTCGGGTGAAGTCTTCGATGTGGCAGTCGATCTACGCCAAGTCTCTCCAACGTTTGGGAAATGGGTGGGGCATTATCTCTCAGCAGATAACAAGTTGCAGTTGTGGATCCCACCAGGATTTGCACATGGATTCTACGTCTTAAGCGAATGGGCAGATGTGGTCTATAAGGTTACCGATTTCTATGCGCGGCAGTGGGAGCGGACTTTACTGTGGAACGATCCGGATCTAGGGATTGCCTGGCCTTTACTTAGCGGGATACTCCCAGTCCTTTCGGCTAAGGACATCGAGGGTAAGCGCCTGGTAGACGCTGAGACCTATGATTGGTTGAATTTTTCCAATAGTTGAACGATCCAAACCTGAGGTTGTAGATATGCAGCATGTCCTTATCACTGGTGGAGCTGGTTTCATCGGCTCTAATTTTGTGCGCTATCTGCTTGGGATTGAACCAGATATTCAGGTATTCAACCTCGACGCGCTGACTTACGCCGGCAGCCTGGAAAACTTGAGGGAGCTGCCCAATCCACAACGGCACACTTTTATGACGGGGGATATTTGCGACCGCTCCCTGGTAGAAGATTTGATCCACCAAAACCAGATCGACACGATTGTTCATTTCGCCGCAGAGACGCACGTCGATCGCTCGATCGTGTATCCTGAGCCTTTCGTGAGGACCAATGTTCTTGGCACATGGACTCTGCTGGAGGTCGCCCGCCAGGTGTGGATAAACGAGAAATCGATGCCCTTGAACAAGATTCATTTCCACCATATTTCCACCGACGAGGTTTTTGGTTCTCTGGCGCCCGAGGGCCCCGCTTTTTCCGAGAACACGCCTTATGCGCCCAATTCTCCTTACGCTGCAACCAAAGCCGCCAGCGATCACCTGGTTCGCGTCTACAGCCATACCTATGGCTTGCCGGTGACGATCACAAATTGCTCGAATAATTATGGCCCTTACCAGTTTCCAGAGAAGTTGATCCCATTGATGATCCTTAATGCGGTCGGTGGCAAACCTCTGCCTGTTTATGGGGATGGTAGGCAGGTGCGCGATTGGTTGTTTGTCGAAGACCATTGCGAGGCGATCTGGCATGTAATCCGGCATGGCAGCCCGGGGGAGACTTACAATATCGGCGGAAATAACCAGCTGACCAATTTATCGGTCGTCGAGATGATTTGCGATGTCCTGGACGAATTCTTACCGAATTCGCCCCACATCCCTCATAAATCGCTGATCCAATTTGTCGCCGATCGTCCTGGCCACGACCGACGCTATGCGATGGATATGACCAAGGTTCAGCGGGAGCTGGGTTGGCAACCGCGCCAATCCTTGGAAAGCGGACTCTTGAAAACGGTCGAATGGTATTTGAGCCATCCAGATTGGGTGGAGGCGATTCGCAAGCAGAGCGATATTCAAAGATGGATGAAACAGAATTATGAGCAGCGTGGAGGCCCGGTATGAAAGGGATCATTTTGGCTGGTGGGCGCGGCACACGCCTTTTCCCTCTGACGATTGGTGTCAGCAAGCAACTTTTGCCAGTATACGATAAGCCGATGGTTTATTATCCCCTTTCGATGCTGATGTTGGCCGGAATCCGGGAGATCCTTGTGATCAGCACACCGGAAGCCATACCCGCTTTTCGAACGCTGCTTGGGTCTGGAGAGCAATGGGGCTTGCGTTTCTTTTATGCAGAACAACCTGATCCGCGCGGTCTTGCGGATGCCTTCTTGGTGGGCAAGGAGTTTATCAGACAGGAACCGGTGTGCCTCATCCTGGGCGATAACATCTTCTTTGGGCAAGGTCTGGCGCAGAATCTGCGTAAGGCGGCTGAGCTGACTAGGGGAGCACTGATCTTCGCTTACCTGGTGCGCGATCCCGAACGGTATGGTGTTGTCGAGTTCGACGAGAATGGGCGCGCCCTGAGTATCGAGGAGAAACCTGACAGGCCGCGCTCTCATTATGCAGTGCCGGGGATTTATTTTTACGATGATCAGGTGGTGAAATTTGCTGAGAGCCTGCGACCCTCGGCGCGGGGCGAGCTGGAGATCACGGATCTAAACTGCATATACTTGCAGCGCAGCGAGTTGCAGGTGCAACCGCTCGGCCGGGGGATCGCCTGGTTGGATGCGGGCACCCATGAATCGCTGCTCCAAGCAGCCGGTTTTGTCCAAGCGGTTGAAGATCGCCAGGGTATGATGATCTCTTGCCCGGAGGAGATCGCTTTCCGCATGGGGTATATCGGACGGGAAAAACTGCGCCGGCAAGCTGAGAAGATAAACAACCAGTATGGCGCATATCTGATGCGTTTACTGGAGGAAGATCTCCCTTTTCACGCTAGGTAGAGATAAGTAGGTCATAATGCGTATCTTGCTCTTGGGCAAATATGGACAGCTCGGCTGGGAGCTTCAGCGCACACTCACTCCATTGGGGGACATCCTCGCTCTTGACTTCCCACAAATTGATCTTAAGCAAGAAGGGAGTCTCCGCGAGCCGATCCACGATAGCCGGCCGCAGGTGATTTTAAACGCCACGGCTTACACCGCAGTGGACCGGGCAGAAAGCGAACCGGAAATTGCTCAGGTAATTAATACCCATGCCCCGTGGACGATGGCTGAACAAGCCAAAAAGATCGGAGCAGCGTTAATCCATTATTCGACAGATTATGTATTTGATGGGACTAAGGGCAGCGATTACCTTGAGCAGGATATACCTAATCCATTGAATGTATATGGACAGAGCAAATTAGCAGGTGAGCGCGCCATTCAAGAAGTGGATGGGTCTTATCTGATCCTGAGGACGAGTTGGGTGTACAGCATGCGGCGTGACTCCTTTGTGACCAAGGTGCTGGAGTGGTCACGCACGCAGACATCCTTGCATATCGTCCACGACCAGGTGAGCAACCCGACCTGGTGCCGGATGCTGGCTGAGGTCACTGCGCAGCTCCTGGCCATGGCGAGTAAGGATGTAGCTGGGTGGATGGACGAACGGCGCGGCATCTATCACCTGGCCGGGAGAGGCCGCGCCAGCCGGTTTGAGTGGGCGCAAGCGATCTTGGAGATGGACCCGAGACGTGAAGAGCAAACCGTACACGAAATCCAACCTGCCTTGACCAGTGAATTCCCCACTACAGCGGTGCGCCCATTACACTCTGCGTTAAATTGTGACCACTTTACCGACACCTTTGGTTTAACCCTTCCTGACTGGCGAGAAGCGCTCAATCTGGCTATGGAGGCAGGATGAGATCTGGGCAGGAGCTTTCCAAAAAGGATGTTCAGAGCCCTGAGGTAATTGTGCTCTATACGGCTTCGCCTTGGGAGAGCGCAGTCGTTGTATTACGAGTGACAGCACCAGCAGAGCGAGCGGGCTTGAAAGTAATAAAGGGCAACCAGGGCGATCGCGTCTCACCAGAGCTTGTGTCGGATGCCGACGTTGTTGTGATCCAACGCGATTTTCCTCGCTTCCGATACGCATACAAAGAAGTTATCGCTCGAGCACGTACTGAAGGTAAGCCTGTCATTTATGAAATAGATGACCTTTTATTGGAAATGCCTGAAGATCATAGCACCCGGAGGGATTATCACGGCTATCTTCTCGCAATGATTCGGGCGATAGTGGAAGCCGATGTTGTCACCGCCAGCTGTCCGGCTCTGGCTGACTACCTGCGAATGTTTAACCCCAATACCAGGGTGCTTGCGAATTATCTTGACGACCAAACTTGGGATTTCCGGAAACAGGATGAATACCAGATAGGTGACTTTCCGGTTGTGATTGGCTATATGGGTGGTGAGACTCACCAGGCCGACCTGGGGTATGTCTGTCCAGCCTTACAAAATATATTACAGAGATTTGAGGGGAAGGTAAAGCTCAGATTATTTGGGGGGAAGCCGCCGGAATTGCTTTTAGACTCTCCATTTGTAGAATGGATCGCTTTCAACCGCGACCACTATGCAGAATTCAGCCAGTTTTTCATGCAACAGGTGTGTGACATCTTTATCGCGCCGCTGCGGGATAACCTTTTCAACCGGTGTAAAAGCGTGATTAAATATCTCGAGTACGGCGTTCATGGCAGTCCGGGGATCTATAGCTGTATTCCAGCATATGAGGCGATTGTCGAACCAGGAGTGAACGGTTTTGTCGCCGCGACCCTGGGGGAATGGGAGACTTCCCTGGTTGAGCTAATTGAGAAGCCAGCCTTGAGAAGACAAATGGGGAAGAAAGCACAAGAAACTGTAAGGAGAAAATGGTTGCTCTCCCAACACTGTCAGGAGTGGTTTGATGTTTATAGGGAAGGTATCAATTTGGAAAACGAATCTCATAAATCGAGTCCCAGCCAGATCGAACCCATCCTACGGGTGATCAAACAAGCAGAAGAATATTTGCAGGAGGTGGAGGAAAAAAACGTCGAGCTCGACCGCGTGGCAGTTACAACAATGAACCAGTTAGAAGAAATCCTGAACAGCCGGAGCTGGCGGCTATTACAGAAACTTCAAAAGGTGCGGATTAAACTCTTTCCGCATGGCGGTCAAAGATAGAGGTTCTTAAACAACCCTTCACTAAGTAATTTCAGAACCTAATTGGCTCTCGCGGAAGGTTTACCAATAAAAAAATAAAAAAGCCACAATTTTAATGTATACCCGAGGGCAATCAGACCAATGAAAATCATAATTAAAGTCCAGCCAGTGCTCGTTTGGATATTATTATTTTGAAGCCAGTAGATATCGTAACTCCCGGATATGGTGAAGTTCTCCCAGCCCGCCAGTATCGGTGAGTATTGTGGCAAGAAATTATAATCTCCCTGATCAATTACTTGCTGCGGGAAATCGAACGCCCCATAAAACCCAAGAAAATTGAACAATAATCCATTAAGAGCGATCAACCCTCCCACAAATAATAAGATACCGAACAGAGTGAAGCGGATAAGTTTCGGGTATTTATTGAGCGTGTCAAATCCGAAGAAAGCCAGCAGAGTCAAATAGGGAAAGATGGGGATGAAGAACCGAGGCCCCCAGGAAATTCCGGCCCCCCAATCCTTCCATGCCGAATAAAGTAAGAGTGAGCCAAAGATAAAAACAGTTAATTCCCAAGCCAGCCAATGGTCAGTGAGGAACAATTTTCGGAGGCCGATCCAGCTAAGAATACTTAATGGGAAAAATAAGAGAATCCCTCTTCCGGGGCTGATCAGATTGCCGATCAAAGCCGTGGATATACTTTTCGGATTTAATGAAAACCCCGAACCCGGATTATAGCCCATGTTGAACCACGTTCCAAATCGTAAGTAATTGATATATTGGTTAATGAGAAAAAAAACGATAACTGGCAAACCAAAACCGAGTAAATTCTTGATCTGGTGAGTAAAAATTGGATTTGGTTTAGCACCAGATTGGCTTCGAAGGAAGAAAACGGCAACAAAAAGGATTGGTGCTAAAATCAGGAGTTCGGGTCTGGCCAGAATCGCAATACCAAATGATAAACCTGCGACGACCAGATATAAAAATCCGTTGCGTCTCGCTCTGAGCAGAAAAAGAAGCGTCAGTAACAGAAATAAGGAAGCAAGCGGTTGGGCGAAGTCAAATTTTGCATAGGCTGCCGCGGGAGAAGCCAGGGCAAATACCAGGGCAACTGCAGCAGCTTTCTTCTGTGAAAACCCTAATCGCAGGCAGAGCAAGTAAAGAATGACAGCTGAGAAAGCAGTGATAATTGGGTTGAGCACTGAACTATATAAATAGGGACGATTCTCCATCAGAACGGGGTTATAAGGCAATTCAGGATCAAAAGGGATTTTTTCTATCGCATCATCGTTGCGAAAAATTGTCCAGGACAGGATTGCCAGGATCGGTGTGTAGAATAGCGATAATCCGATCGGCCACTTTCCCACAGTGAAATCAATCCCCCAGCGTACCGGAGGATCCATGACGAGCGAGTGGTCAAATAAGATCGCTTTTGCGTACTGAAACATGACCACCCCATCAATCGAGTAATGATGTCCTGACCAGGTAATAGTGTAGATCAATAAACAAGTCAAGAATATCGCCATCATTTGACCAGGCCTACGAAGCGCGTCGCGTCTAAGACCTCGGAAATGATTTATCCAGGAATTCGATTTCCAGGTCAAATAAGCCCCTCGGGAAGGATCAGATAGTTGCAAACGGTAGATGTTATTTAGACCAAGGAACGAGATGGTAGTTTGCGGTCATGGATTATAACATCGCTCCTCAAATGGTAAACAAGCCCTAACCTGAGGGAGCCTCCTGAGATTTCACTTATTTAACGTAAGCCACCCATGGGGAAACAACAAATACGACGAGTCGTCACCCGCTTGCGAAGGTTGTGGACCTTGACTCGCGACTCGGTAAAGCGAAGAATAATTCGGGTGACAAATTACCTGAACAGAGGGTTACCTCTGCCGCCTGATAAATTGATATATTTAGTGCTTGGCTCTGAAGATATTTCCTGGTTCTTGAGGTCAGGAGAATTGGGCGTTAAGAGTATGCAGGAAATTCTTGAGAACAAGGGGTTGTCACTTGACGAATTTGAGGCGATCCTTGATTTCGGTTGCGGCGTAGGAAGAGTGATGCGGCATTTGCATCATATCAATGGACCTTGTCTTTTTGGAACAGATTACAATCAGGATTTAATTGCCTGGTGCCATAAAAATCTCAAGTTCGCTGATTTTCGAACCAATCCACTTGTTGGCCCGCTCGATTACCAGGATGAGCGTTTTGATTTTATTTATGCTCTCTCAGTATTTACCCATTTGAGTGAGCCACAACAGGACTTCTGGATCAAGGAACTTAGCCGGGTAATAAAGCCGGGAGGCTATCTATTTCTAACTGTCCATGGAAAAGAATTCTATTTGCCTCAAATCCTGGTTGAAGACCGGGAACGCTTTCTTCAAGGAGAATTGGTTGTCTATGGTGGTGAAAGAGAAGGGAGCAACATCTGTACTGCTTTCCATCCCGAAGAATATGTGCGTCGAAAAATGGCAAAGGACCTGATAATTGTGGATTTTGTGCCCCAAGGAGCAGCAGGCAACCCACGACAAGATGTGTACTTATTTCAGAATCCTGCTTTATCTTTTGCGCGATAGAAGAGAAGCTGTTGTGGTACCTCCTCAATGAATGTTTATTGCATACCCAAAGATGTGCTGGTGAATCGACTTCAGAACCGTCCCGTTATTTCAACCCGGGAGGGAGGTCAAGTCGCAATAGACGCGACATTGCTCTCTCTCTGGGAGTATGCAGACGGAAAAGATCTATCCGAGATCTTGGCAGGCTTTCAAACTCATGAGGCAAATACGGACTTGACCCGGACTGGGTTGGCATGCCTGGTTGAAGCAGGGCTGCTAAAACGAAGCCAAGAACCACAAGTACGATCTCTCAAGACGCTCGGCGGCCCACTGGTATCAGTGATTATTGTGACTTACAATAGCCGAGAGTGGCTAGGGGAGTGTCTGCCTTCACTCTCTGCACAAACTTATTCCCCGATTGAAATTGTCATCGTAGATAATGGGTCGGCAGATGATCCATCAAGCTGGGTGAAATCCCACTTTCCGCAAGCGAAATCAGTGCGCCTGGAGGAAGTGACAACTTTTGCCAGGGCTACCAATCTAGGAGTGGCGTCTGCGAAAGGCGATTTTTTCCTTCTGCTCAACCCCGACGTGCGGCTTGAGCCTGACGCTCTCGCTCACTTGCTAGCTGTCGCTCAGGCGTATCCGGCCTGTGCAGCGGTGGGTGCCAAGCTCAAGTTCTGGTGGGCGCCGGCTTTCCTGAACGGCCTTGGGAATCGAGTTGGGGCTTTCTCTTGGGGGACGGATAACGGTATAGGCCATCTGGACCTCGGGCAGTTTGACAGTTGGGAGGAGCTCCCTTCCGCCTGTTACGCGGCTACCCTGATTCCCCGAGAGGCTTGGGAAAATGTCGGTCCTGCAGACGAAGGTTTCCCAATGTATTATGAAGATACGGAATGGTCGTACCGCGCCCGTCTACTTGGCTACAGGATTTACGCTGCACCCAAATCTGTTGTCTATCATGCCTTCGGTGGGAGGGTTCCTGGAGGGCAGGATAACGGTCTCTCAACGACGAAACTGACCAATGTTGTTTATGGCCGGTTGCGTTTTTCGATCAAACTGCTTGATAGGTATTTAGGTCGCTTCCTGCGTAATTATTTGATCGAAGATTTGACCAACCTACTTCGCTCACTCCTGCATGGAAACTGGGCCATTCCCCGTGCTTACCTGAGAGGCTGGTACAGACTTGGAAAGGATTTGCCGAAGATTCTGATTGAGCGCAAAACACTGAAGCCTCGCCGAGTTATTTCAGATAAAGCTTTATTCGATCTGCAGCGTGAGATGCCCGTGACATTAGCGTGGAATGGGCTGCCGGAGCTAACCTGGGATATAATCCAACGCCATTACCTTCCTCTTATGCTTTCAAGAAGGACACGACCAATGCCTGAATTTGATCCGGCCGAACGCCGTCCACATTTGCTGATCGTAAGTCACGATGTCGTGGATGTAAAAATGGCTGGGCCAGGGATGCGTTATCTGGAGATGGCGCGTGCCCTGAATAGCGATCTGGATGTCACTCTGGCAATCCCCTCAGAAACTACCTTGGAGATTGCCGACCTTAGAATGGTACGCTATCGGGAGGATCGTCCTGGGAGCCTGCAAGTGCTGGTTGAGAATTGTGATGTTGTATTGGTCTCTGGATATTTGGTTGAAAAATTCCCTTTCCTGGCGAATACCCGTGCCCGACTCGTCGTTGATCTTTATGACCCTTTCGTCCTGGAAAATTTGCATTATTACCTGAACGAACCGATCCGGGCTCAGGAAAGCCTTAATGAACAGGCAATAGGAATCACAAATCACCTGGCCAAGATCGGTGATTTCTTCATTTGTGGCAATGAACGCCAGCGGGATTATTGGATGGGAGTGCTGACGGCCAATGGTCGTACCAATCCGCGTAACTTTATTAAAGACCCAACTCTGCGCGAACTGATCGATATAGTAGGAATTGGCTTTCCCAGCCGGGAACCACGCCAGCGCCCATATTTGCGGGGAATCCATCCCCACGTTCCACTCGAATCTCGCATTGTCCTGTGGGGAGGGGGGATCTGGAACTGGTTAGATCCGCTCACCCTGGTGCGAGCCTGGCCTCAAGTGATCGCCCAGCATCCTGAAGCACGTCTGGTTTTCTTGGGGACCCGCCATCCTAATCCCCTCGTTCCACGACATGAAATGGCCGAGAAAACCGAAAAAATGGCGACTGAGATCGGTGAGAAAGATAAATCGATAGTTTTTTTTGAGTGGCTTTCTTATGAAGATCGTGAGTCGCTATTGTGCGAGGCGGATATTGGGGTTACCTTGCATCCTATCCATGTGGAAACACGCTTTTCACTCCGCACGCGAGTTTTGGACTACCTTTGGGCAAGACTACCCGTCTTGATCACTGAAGGGGACATAACGAGCGAATGGGTGCGGCAGTACGGACTCGGCGAGGTGGTACCTCCTTTTGATGTAGATTCAGTCGCTAGAAGTTTGAATGCCATGTTGGATCAGACAAAAGAGAGCTGGACGGCATCTTTTGACCCGTTGCGTGAATCGCTGTGTTGGTCAGAGGTGGTTAAGCCCCTCCTACAATATTGCCGGGAAGGGAACTACGCCCCTGACCGCCTGGAACGAGGCATCTTGGAGGAGATGCCGGATATGCCTGGTCCAATGGCAGTGTTGAGGCGGGCGAGAAATATCTGGCGCACCGAGGGAATTTGGATGTTGCTTCGTCGCGCTTGGCGCTATTTCAAATGGCGTTTATCGCGAACATAGCCAGCGATCAGCTATAATGAAAATTTTACACATTACCCAGGGTTATTATCCAGCCATTGGGGGGACAGAATGGTTGGTGCAGCGTGTATCCGAGGAGCTGGTGAGGCAATTTGGTGACGAAGTTACCGTCTTTACGACAAATTGTTACAATGGCGAGGGGTTTTTTACACCGGATTTGCCGCGCATGCCGGTTGGTTGGGGTGAAATTAATGGCGTCAAGGTGCGGCGCTTCCCTGTGTCCAGCCGCATCAGCCAATTTTTACGCTTTCCTCAGGCAGTGGCATATAATTTTGGACTGCCTGGAAACCAGTATTTACGGGCTTGGGCTGGCGGCCCGATAATCCCTGGCTTGATGAAAGCGATCCGAGAATACCCCGCTGATGTTATCATGGCTTCTTCTTTTCCACTTCTGCATATGTTTACCGCGCTACGGGCGTCTAAGATGACCCAGCGCCCCTGTGTGCTTAGTGGAGGGTTACATCCGCTAGATACGTGGGGGTTTGAAAGGCCGATGATCTATCAAGCTATCCGAGAGGCGACTCACTATATTGCCTACACTGAGTTCGAGGCTGATTATGTGATCCAGCGCGGCGCCTTACCTAAACGAGTTACCTCGATAGGGGTCGGTGTAGATGTGGAACCCTTTGAACGTGTTCCAAAGGACGATGCCAAGTCTCGCTTAGGGCTGCAAGGGAAGCCTGTGGTTGGGTTTGTTGGACAGCTCGGCGCTTTTAAAGGCGTAGATACAGTCGTAAAAGCAATGCCCATCGTATGGAGTGTTTTCCCGGAAGTCTACCTGCTCATTGCAGGTGCTCGCACGCTTTTCAGTGACCAGCTGGAAAAGTTGATTGACCAGCTGCCGGAAAACGATCAAAAAAAGGTCGTATTACGTTTTAACTTCTCGGAAGAGGAAAAGCCCTGGTTGTTTTCTGCGGTAGATATTTTTGCTTATCCTTCCGGATATGAATCATTTGGGATTGCTTTTTTAGAAGCCTGGGCTTGTTGCGAACCGGTGATCGGTTGCCGGCGCGGTGCTATCCCCTGGGTGGTTCAGCCAGGTCGCGATGGATTGCTCGTCGAGTTTCGGAAAGAGAAAATGTTGGCAGAGGCGATTATCCTGTTGCTGGAAAACCCTGCATGGGCGAAAGTATTGGGGGAAACTGGTCATCAGAAGGTGCTGGCGCGCTACAATTGGCAGGTGATCGCCCGCAGGTTTAGAGAAGTTTATATTGATCAGGTTTGAAATCACTTTGGGTAAGTAGGCTTTGGTTGTGAAAGCATTTGTTGCCAGGATATCAAAGCTCTTGCAGTTTTATGGAGTACCCATAGTTTTTTTTAGTACATCCACTCTTCTGATGACATGGCCATTGCCGGCACATCTGGCTACCCACATTATTGGGGAAAAAGGTAGTGACAATTGGTACTACGTGTGGTTAATCGGTTGGTTTGAAAAAGCTTTGTTCGAGTTAAAGCAGAATCCTCTAGTTGTGCAATCTCACAACTATCCAATCGGGTGGAATCTGGCTTACTCTGAAGTAACCCCCTTGACTATCCTAACCGCCTTGCCGGTTAGCTTAATTTCCAGCCCAGTGCTTGCCTACAATTTTGTCTCTCTATTGTCATTTGTACTTTCAGGCCTTATCGTATATTGGTGGGTAACTTCGCTCACGAAGAACGCTGCTGCTGGCTTGGTGAGTGGAGCTCTATTCGCGTTTGCACCCTATCGGCTTGCACATGTTTACGGTCACTTGCCTTTGTTAGGAACCCAATATTTGGCGCTTCATTATGCTGGCTTATATTTCCTTCTCCAACAACGTTTTTTTAATTGGAAATACGCAATCATTTCTGGGGTTGGATTGGGGCTGGCAGGTTTAACGTCGATGAATTATCTTTATATGTCGCTGATCTTTTCTACTATCATCATCCTGGGATATTTAATAATCGTCGAACGCCAAGCCTTGACGCGGGGTATTATTTGGCAGAATCTGCTAGCATCGACTCTCATTGCTTTGCCTTTTTTAATCCTTGCTGTTTATCCATACTTGCAGCTTAGCATGCAGGGAAACGCGAACCATCGCCTGTTAAGTGAAGTCGATGGATGGTCAGCAAGTCTCCCTGATTTCTTTTTACCAGCGCCCGTAAATATTATCTGGGGAAAGTGGATTTCCACTCATTCCGACCGCTCCTTATGGATTGAACAAACAATTTATATTGGAATAATCGGACTTTTATTGAGCGGATATGCGCTAATCCATCGTAAGAAAGCTCCAAACAACGCATGGAATGAAAAGTTGTTGGTCTTCGGAATTGTCTGTGGGATGATTTTAGCGATGGGAACCAGCCTGCATTGGTTTCGTCAACAGGTTACGATCACCGTTCCGGAGATACTTCAAGGATGGATTCATAAATCGAGAGTTCCTATTTACTTACCAAATTATTTTTTGTTTAATTTTCTTCCTTTTTATGATGGTATGCGTGTCTGGATGCGTTACGGGATTTATGTTAATTTATTCACGGCTGTTTTGGCAGGGATTGGATTTACCCGACTGAATCAATCGATAAAGGCTCTGAATTACCGAGTGATTTCAAAAGTTGTGCTCTTAATGACGATAGTATTGATTGGGGTTGATTTCTACATTGCTCCGTTTCCCCTAAGCGAAGTAGAAGCGCGCCCCGTGGATCTTTGGCTAGCTGCTCAATCGGATGAGGGTGCTGTTGTACAGTTTCCGATCGAATTATCCATCCAGCCCGAGCTGATATATGCGACACTAATCCACGGGAAACCATTTTTAGGGATGTATTATGGTGCATATCTCCCGGATGACTTTTCTCAACGGGTTTACCCAATACTTAAGAAATTTCCTGATAGGGAAAGCGTGAAATTGATCCATGAAAAAGGTACGGAATACATTTTGATAGACGAATCGAAATATTTGGACTGGGAGGGAACCAAGCAGGCAATTGAGTCATTCGGCTTATCTGAAACCGTCGCACTCGATGGACAGCACGTTTTCAGGTTTGAGGCGCCTTAAGAGTTTGTAAGAATCCCCTTCTAATAAAACTGTAAGGTTGACCCATCCTATATTTAGTTATAGTAGTGACTCCACGGGTATACATTCCGGCGCTCTAGCATGTAGGGTATCTAGTACTTTCCATAAGGCGGTGAAACGAAATGAGGAGTCTTTATTCACAATTGACAGGTGTTGCGTTTTTATTCGTTGCGACGTTCATTAGTTCAATTGGTGTCTCAGAGATACAGAGTAGGGAAGCTAACAATATTCTTGATCTCTCCATTATTGAGCTACCTGATGGGGACGATTTCGCCACACTCAACCTCAGGGATTCATGGGATATGTCGGAATTTACAGATGTTTCTCAAGCCTTGAATCTCTCAGGGCAGGCGGATTACCTGACGAATATTCTAGTGCAAGATGGAGTCTTCTCAGCCAGTTCTACCAATTTGATGGATGCCCAATTCTTCGTCTTATGGCCGGGTTACAATACAGCTATGTTAATTGGAAAGACAGGGCATAACTATCCCATTAACGCCCAAACTTACCATTGCCTTTATATAGGTATGAAGGTTAATTCAAAAATGGCAGACAATAGGGGCCCCGACGTTTACCAAGTTTTTTGGTTTGCGAATGAGCTCTTGAATGGGGCAGGCGGAACTTGGGGGTACAGTAAAGGGATCACGCTGTATCCGGAAGCCGGTAAAAGCACCCCAGCTGCCCAGTGGAAATTATATAAACTGAACCTGGCAGATTCCGAAATTTATGGTGGGGGAGCTCGTTGGAGCGACCGGGAAACTTGGCAAGGTTTACGAATTGATCCTACAAATCAAACAGATATTGATTTCGAGATCGATTGGGTGCGTCTGACTGATTGCGTTGGGGGTAATTATGAAATTAACTGGCAAGGCGGAAATGGTGCATCTATTTTAGTGAGCCCGCAGGGGACAAACCGTGAAATCCTGGTTGCAACCAATGTCACAAGTCCGTATTTATTAGATGTACAAGGTTTGCCTCCAGGAGTTTATACCTACTCTGTAAAGGAAAATAACCAGGTTTTATCATCAGGTGGTTTCGAAATTAACCAATCGCCTATTGCGATTTTCGCGCGACCATCTTCCGTCTCTGGAGTCGACTACGCTACTCAATCTGGAAATCCTTGGGATTTTTCGGATGCTTCTGATGTGAGGAAAATACATGACATGGCTTATAGTTTTACAGACGGAGTCCTGAATATGGAGACGACTTCGGGAGAGGGGGTGGATGCTATCATTGAATTGAATACACCGCAATATATCCTAAACAGCACTGAATACCGCTACCTCAACTTCCGTATGTACGTGGAGGGACCTTGGCAGAATGTCCCTGAAGGAATGAATGTGCGTTGGATTTGGAGAACATCGGGTGCTTCTGGTGGGTCAGGATTTGAATGTCATCTGGTAGGTCATGATATCCCTTATGATATTGGTTGGCAAACATATTCAATTGACTTAAGCGACTCGTTTAATGGAAATTCTGAAGAAATAGCAGGAGATTGTGAGGGATTACCAAGACATTGGGTTGAAACTTCGCCTGTTTTCAAATTACGTTTCGATCCAAACGAGAACATCATGGGCGTCCCTTTACACCAGCAGCTGGATTGGATCCGTCTGACGCAAG
>Ga0209431_10000856_pt1 | contig 25411 bp, 27 predicted proteins | sample RifCSP13_3_FD_184021 | JGI IMG/M metagenome (GOLD analysis project Ga0209431, IMG submission 184021) | Soil microbial communities from Rifle, Colorado - Rifle CSP2_sed 13_3 (SPAdes) (version 2) | ecosystem: Environmental > Terrestrial > Deep subsurface > Rock core/Sediment | place: Rifle...
CACCAGCCTTGCTTTACGCGCACCACTCCACCGCGAGTGTAAACCTAACTTCGCAATTTCAAAGGAGACAATGCCCATGAAGACTAAGATTAAGTTTAGTGTCGTCGCGGTTGCAGCTTTGCTGCTAACCGCCTCGATAGCAGTTGCCCAGCAAACATCGCAGCAAGCACCTGCGCTTGAGCTGTATCACATACACACCGCTAAGGCAGCCCCCGGAAAGCTAATGCAGTTGATTGATGCTTACAAAAGCGGTCCCGGACCCGAAGCAGACGAGCCGCAGGTTACCCCAATAATCCTGCGACATCGCGAGGGAGGCGAATGGGACTTGATTACGATCACGCCACTCGGCAAGCAGGCTACAATTTCTGCAAGTGCTCCATCACAGGCAATCCAGGATTACAACCAGAAGGTGGCCCCGCTGACTGATTGGCACTCCGACACTTTCGCTATTGGGCCAAGTTGGGCCGTCGTGCAGAAGGCGTTGATCGTCGAAAAGGGCGATGCCGTTTACGTAGTGGCTGATTACCGAGCGCTGCCGGGACATCGCCCACAACTAAGGCAAGTACTTGATCGCGGGGCTCAGCAGACACCGGGACGCTCTGTATTGTTTGCCCATGTCGAGGGCGCACCTTGGAACTTTCTTGGTGTGACCCGCTACGACTCTTGGGCCGAGCTCGGCGCACCGCCACCGCAGCCAGCGGCCGGGGCAACACCGCAGCCAGATCAGGGACTTGCCCTCCGCGAACACCTGGCTGTGCACCACGATACAATCGCCCTCTTTGTTTTCGGGGGACAGCCGATCAGTAAGTAGTATCCTTTGCTCGGAGCTGCGAACGACATTTGAAACCCCCGACTTCAAGTCGGGGGTTCTTAGCTTCAACCTACACCGCCCCGCTGGAAGACTACGCTCGCACCCGCTGGAAGAGTTCATCCAGAAGCCCGCAGTTCCCAACTAAACCTCAAGAATTTCTCAAGGTCACTTTTGTAGACTTTTCTCGTTCGAGAGATTGCGTCCAAAGCTGAGTTCCAGAAGGGAAGCGATTTGTAAAGACTGATAACGAGTGGGGGGGGCGGTGAAGGCCGCGGCGGGTGCGTGGGCGATGGCTCGCCGCGGCCAACGGCGCTTTGGCACTGCGGGCGTCTCTCCGGGAACGCGGGCGTCCCTCCGGGAACGCGGGCGGCTCCCCGGGAACGCGGGCGGCTCCCCGGGAACGCGGGCGGCTCCCCGGGAACGCGGGCGTCCTCGCCCGCAACAAATACTAAGGAACAACTTTCAGGAAAACACGTCAGGATTGGGTTATTTTGCGGGCGGGGACGCCCGCGTTCCTGGAGAGGACGCCCGCGTTCCGGCTGCATTCCTATTCAAGGTAATGTTCGCCGAGTTGGGCCTGTAACTTCTGCGGAACTGACTTCCAACTGGCTGCGCTGAGCTGGTTAGGTGTGAGGTCAGCGGTGCTCAACCGCATGACTTGCCAGCGGCCCAGAGTATCTTCATATCGCCAACGATACAGCGGTCCCTTACCCCGTTGGCTGAAGAACACGTTTGCGGCCAGCGACCTGTTCGCCTCTGCCATGATGTAGACTCTCAATCCATTCACCGTATTCATCTCTTCTCTTTGCACCATTGCCAACTGTAGATCACTCACCGTGTTTGCCGTTCGCCGTGAACTGCACTAATCCTCTTCGCACTTCTTCGAGCGCAATCGTCGTATTTTTGCTACGTCGCTGTCGATCCTCTTCAATGCGAGGCTTGGCGCCGTGTAGCAGTTGTTTGGTTCGCAAACCGGCGAGGATGATCACGTGAAAACGCGAGTCGGTGTCCTGTTGTACTTCATCTGGAAAGATAGCAGATATCATTATTTGCTCCGTGCGCGCATTATCTCGACCCTTACCCGTCAGCCCTAACGCCGTCGCCATCTACTTCGTAAATGACATTCAGTAATTCCTTTTGATTCAGACGAACACCGCGAGTCAACTTTCTTGCCGGATCTCCGACCAGCCAAAAACAGGCGCTGCTTTCCTGCGTACTGGTGAGGTTCTGCAAGGCTGATGGATCCAGGGCTACCGGCCTGAAGCACTCCATACCCGCGTCGCGCGAACGCGCAATCATGGCATCGCCATTGTTGCGAAAGACCGGTACGCGAAATCGACCGTTGTCATCGAGCGCGAACCAGTCGCCATTGGCTCGCCGCATTGCAAAAAGAGTTCTCATCGGGAACTCCGCAAGTGGCTAGACTGAGTCCTCGCTGGCGCCGAAGTAATATGTAACTCATCGTCGACGTCATGATGCTGAAAGACTAAGAACACAATGAACGCCACGCAGCAGGCAGACACTGCCATAGCGATAGCCCACCAGAGGTGTCCAGACCCGCCGTCATCCTTGAAAGTGACGTAGGAATAGAACTGCCAGATTGCGAGACTCGCAAGGACAATTACACCCATGATCGATCCCGCAACGTTCTTTCTATTCTTTCTTGCGTAGCTCATTGGCGGCTTTTTCTCCTCTTTTCTTACTTTAGTGTCGGCGGACTCGTCCATGATGAGGTCTTACTTATCGTGAGGCGGACGCCGACTGATACCAAGCGATGTACGAGTATCGGGATTGTTGAATTTTTATTAAAAAGTGAGTACATCAGGAATCAGGTCGCGTTTGCCAAACAAACAGACGGCAAAAGGAGGAGGACGCCACGCGCAGATCCTGATGTCGAAAGTGGGTTCTAAAAGAACTACTTCAGCTCGCGGAGAGTATAGCACACTAGCCGGTGACTAAACGGGTTGGGAGTGCGTCGTTACCAGAGACTGAGTAGGATTCCTGATACTGCCGAGGGGAATTTTATTATCCTGCCCTTCCTGCCAACCTCGCGATCATCGTCACCAGTTGAACTGAGCTGATCGGTTTTGCAATGTGCATCTGGTAGCCAGCCTCGAGTGCCCGTTGGCGATCCTCGTCCCGCGCGTAGGCAGTGAATGCGGCTGCCGGTATTCCTCCACCCTGGTCCAACGGTAAAGATCGCACTTTGCTAATCAGACTGTACCCATCCTCGCCTGGCATTGCGATGTCACTCATCAATATGTCTGGTCGCCATTCTACTAAGGCCCGCATTGCCTCAGGAACGGACTCACAGACCTTTACTTCAGCTCCAGTACGCGAGATTACAGTACTGATAATCTGTCGAGCTTCTGGTTCGTCATCCACCACCAATACCCTTAGACCATCGAGGGATCGCGGCGCGAGTTGATAGTATTCACCACTTTGACTCGTTAGGGGCTCAACACGCTCAGGCAAGAGTGGGAACATCACCGAAAAAGTAGCGCCTTTCCCTAAGCCCTCACTCTCGGCCCAAACTGTTCCGCCATGTAGTTCGACCAGGTGACGAACGATAGCCAGGCCCAGACCCAGACCACCGTAGCCACGCGTTGTGGAGCTGTCTGCTTGTCGGAATCGGTCAAACACCCGCGGCAGGAATTCGAGGCCAATCCCCTGACCCGTATCGTTGATACTCACCTTCACGTGGGTACCATTCTGCTCGAGTCTGACTCTTATTCGTCCACCTTGTGGCGTGAATTTCACCGCGTTAGATAGAAGATTCCAGATGATCTGTTGCAGGCGGGCGGGGTCGGCCGAGATCGCGCCAAATCCTTGTGGCTTGAATTCCAGCTTGAGGCTCTTCGCGTCCGCTGCTGGACGGACAACATTGATCGCCGCCTCGATGACTGAGGACACATCCACAGGTCTTACGTTCAGATTGAGCTTGCCCGACACAATGCGTGACACGTCGAGAAGGTCGTCGATAAGCTGCGCCTGTGCCCGGGCATTGCGGTCTATGGCGTCTAATCCCTGAGTCAATAAATTCTCATCCCGCTCGCCACCGCGGAGCAGGCATGCCCAACCAAGCAGCGAAGTCAAAGGTGTCCTTAGCTCGTGAGAGAGAGTTGCGAGAAACTCATCTTTAATGCGATTTGCGGCTTCAGCCTCAGCCAACGCTCGCTCGGCTCGTAATAGTAATTGTTCCCGTGCTTCCTCAGACTTCTGCAGTTCAGCGATATATTTAGACAATTCGGCTACGTGGTTTCGTGCTGCTTCGGCCTGAGCTGCAGAAGCCTCGATGTTCTTCAGGTAAGTCTGATAAGTGAAATAGATGATGAGAATGATGGGCACCGTCGCGACGATCGCATAAAACCCGTAAGTCTGGATTAGGTTCGCAATGATCCCAGCAGCCGAAGCCCCGGCGAAGTAGGTAACTGAGGTCCAGAGGTAATAAGTCTTCCATGTATGCCAGATCGACTCACCAATCTTGTATGACTTCTCTACCGCGATTAAGCCCGTATTCGAGATGTACTGGACGAGGGCCATCACACAGATGGCGAGAAAGAAATTTGCCGAGAACCCGCCAGCGACCACCCCGGTAGGTGGACCCACAGTCCAGGTGAGTACCGTGACAGTCAGAAAAGTAGAGGTGGCGAGGATCGCCGAATTAAAGAGAATGGTTCGCGGGCGTTTGCTGATGAGTAGCGTTGTACATAAACCTTCAAGCGCCGACATGAGAATCGCTGCAGCTCCGCCGTAGAGCAGCATTGTCAGGAAAATGAACGTGTCGGCAACGGTTATTCGACCACTGACTCTGGGAATTCTGACCGCCACCAGCGAGCTGACGACGACCATTAAGCAGAGCAGCAGGAAACGAGAGTCGAGACTGTAAAAGGGGAATTGGACGGCGGAAAGAAGGATTATTGCAGAACCAAAAACCACCAGAGACCACATGTAAACCTGGACCATCGGATGTCGGTTCACTGCTGCTGTGCTCATTTTATCTCCCCCTGGGGTCGGAAGAAGTTACTTAGGAACAGAGAGCCTCCTGCGAACAGCAATTGCCGATTGCCGATCGTCTAATCGGCATCGCGCAACATCAAGCCAAGAACTGCAGATTTTACTTGTGATGGCACGGCCCCTACGGACTTCCCCGCCGGATGTGCGGCGTGGCGCTGCCTTCATGGAATCAAACTAATAGTCGAGACAATCAATACCATCATCCAACTCTGCCAGCATTGCTGAAGTTGTGTCACCACTGAGTGTGGCCGATTGTGCATTCACGACCAGGTCACCAGTGATCACCCCGTCCCCCGTGATCACACCGTCACCGGTGATTACGCCGTCACCGACAAGTGTACCCTGTGTAAGTGTGCCATTAAAGAGGGTGCTGACAGCTAGAAAAGGAGAACCATCTCCGGTAATCACACCGTAGCTGATTAGAATGTGATCCCCGGTGATAACGCCGTCTGACAAAAGCGTCAGGTCTGTTGCAAGGACGCCATCTCCCGTAATCACTCCGTCGCTAAGTAAACCTCCCATATGGTAGACCAGCTGATACTTTGTGATGAGATCCAGACCGACGGCATACGTGTGGTTAAGGATAATCCCTTGCGACCATGAGAACGTGTGGTTGCCAATGGTGGTTTCGGGTATCGGTGCACTTCCGGTTAATAGCGGCGAGCCAATCGTCGCGTTTGAGAGATCCGTGCGAACCAACCGTGCCAACTCAACCGCACCGATAACATTCAACTGGCCTGCACCTTGTTCCAGCATATTAAAGCCTGCCAGAGGCTGCGCTGAGTACATCAACAGGACCTTTAACAGGTTCGGGGTCAATGACGGGTTCGCTTGTACCATCAAGACGGCCGCTCCGGCTGCCACTGGCGTCGCCATTGACGAGCCGTTGAGGTACATCATCCTTCTATTGTCGACGGGGCTGACGCCTGCGTCGAGTGATGGGTTCTGCGCGACCAGACGATTGTTTGCGGCCTGGGCCTGAATCAATCGATTACCGGGCGCGACAAGATCTGGTTTGACTAGGTTGTCGTAAACTCGCTCGCCATTCTCGTCCGTTATGAAACTGCGCGTCGGACCACGGGAGCTAAAGGACGCGACTCCGTCATCACCACGCGGGTCAGTGCCAAATGTATTTGAGGCGCCAACTGTAATTGCAGACGGTTCGTTGCCGGGAGAATGAATGTGCCCATAGAGCTTGTTACCATCAGCATCGCGACCGTTATTCCCGGCCGCTGCGAAAACGATCACCCCGGCATCCACAAGCCGGCGCACAGCTCTGCAAATTGGATCATTCAGATATGAGTCGATCGCCGGCATCCCAAGACTCATATTAACGACGCGAATGTTGTAGATACTGTGGTTTGATGCAATCCAATCGAGTGCCTGAAGCACACCCGCAGTCGTCCCGATCCCTTCCGAGTTCAGTACACGTAGATTGATCAGATTGGCATTCGGAGCGATTCCGACATACTGAGCATTCGAGATACGCCCGTTACCAGCGGCGAGGGAAGCCACATGGGTCCCGTGCCCATAAGGATCGTCGGTGCGACCCTCTCCAGTAAAATCCTGGCTATAGACAACCCGTAGGCCGTTGGACTTGTCGAGAAAAGCCTTGTGTGTGGTGTCGATTCCGGAATCAAGAACGGCGATCCCGATTCCGGTGCCGTCAAGCCCGGCCGTAGTGGTGCCGTGGTTGGTTCTAACGAAATCCGCACCCGTAGTAAGTGACAGGTGTCCGAGGGTTCTCACCTCTCGATTAAGCGAAACAAATGAGACTGAGCTTTTCTCCGCGAGGGCGGCTGCGGCGTTTGCTGAGATTGTCACGGCGCGCACTCGAAAATTCTGAAAGCGGCGGACGTTGCTGCCACCGGAATTTTGAACGGAGGAATCGAGGTCAACGTCCCACTGGCTGGCGGGCTGAATTAACACTCGAACCAGATCCGCACCTCTTCCAGTTTCGACCTTTTTAAGGATGTCGTTGGAAACCTTGCGACGGTTTGCCGAAGCAGAAGGGTGTGCTTCGGACTTGGTTAAGAAGAAATGTTGGGAGATTAGACAGACTAACAGGGATCCACCCCAGACGAGCAAGTACATAGAACGCTTCATTTGGTACTCCACGAAACTGTGGGGGCAGTTTCAAATCTCGTTTTGCGCAGCGTCGACTTACTGAGCGAGCAGTAATCTCAGAGGACTGATAGGGCGTTTAAAAAGCTGGGGATCCTTTAGTGTCGGGGCACGGATTCTATCAGAGAGTACAAACGGTTTCAACGCAGCGAGGAGTTAAATGCCATAAGGGTCGGAATTTCGGCTGAAAGGTCCGTAAAACGCGCCTATCCTAGCTATTCTGCATGCCATTTTCCTCTCTTTCTCTGTGCCTCCGTCTTATCTCCGCGCCTCTGTGATTAATAATTTAGTCTTTCATCTCAGAGCCGCAGAGAAAAGTGGAGAGGCGGAAAAATGAAAAATGGAAACTGAAATGGAAAAATCTCCTTATTTGTGTCAAATGCTCCCACCTTTCCGCAGCCGACCTATCTCCTCCTTTAAAAGAGCCACCTCACTCCGCAGATCCTGCAAGGGCTTCGCGCTGACAAGCTCCGTTTCTTCAGCCTCAGCATCTCGTCCAATAAAGAAACTCGCGAGCGCAGCCGTGACATAACCGAATATCGCGAAACCATAAACTGCCAACAGGAAGCAGAGCACTCGCCCTTCAGCAGTCTGGGGCCAATAACTTGTGCCCATTGAGATCAGCAGCATGGCGGTCCACCAGAGCGCGGCACTGTAAGATCCAAACGCTCCGGGTAGGCCACTTTCGAACGCGTACATTCCCGCAGCTCCAGCTAAGTTGACCACACCTGTTAGTGCAAGCACATAAGCAAAACCTCTTCGACCCATTTGCTGACCCCGATCGTCTGGTGATGATTTGGGAAGATGCCTCTTTCGCCGGGTTTATCTAAAGACGATGGGCATTCCTATTGTTAAAGGAAGACCGTTTACCGAGGGTGACAATGAGCAGTCGGTATTAGTGACGATAGTGAATGAAACCATGGCCCGGCAATACTGGCCCGGGGAGGACGCACTCGGCAAACGATTCAAGCTGGGCGATCCGTCCGACGATGTGCCATGGGTGACAATCGTGGGGGTAGCAGATGACGTTCGGCAAATGGGTGTTGACGAGCCGGTCAAGGCCGAAATGTACTTCCGTTACCAACAGGGGCAGATGTCGTTCTACGCGCCACGCGATCTCGCGATCCGAACAACGGTGGATCCCTTGAGCATCGTCGCCTCAGTGCGCAACGAAATTCATCAGGTCGATCCCTATCAACCAGTTCTAACATTAGAACGATGGATGACGTGCTTGGTGAAGAGACGTCTTCGCGCGAGTTAGGCATGACGCTGCTGACAATTTTTGCCGGTTTGGTATTACTACTTGCCACCTTGGGAATCTATGGCGTGTTGGCTTACTTCGTGGTCCAGCACACCCAGGAGATAGGGGTGAGGATTGCGCTCGGTGCACAGAATCGAAACATACTCGCACTCATTTTGAGGAAGGGAATGACGCTGACGTTGCTGGGTGTGGGAATTGGGCTCGCGGTTGCGTTCGCGCTTACGCGTCTAATGGCGGGTTTGCTTTATGGGGTGGGTTCAGCAGATCCCGAGACTTATGTGGCGATTGCTTTATTGTTGATGGCGGTGGCATTTCTGGCGTGTTATCTCCCGGCCCGGCGAGCGACAAGAGTTGACCCAATGGTCGCCCTAACCTACGAGTAGTTTGGACTGCGGTGGCTCTTGGAGTGCGGTGGCAAGCGCCCAAAGAGGTGACGAGAGTGTGTGAAAACTCAAGCTATCTAACGTCATTTGACAAGCATCGTTGTTGAAAACAATTGAGATGCTAGTTGGTTGAATTAGTATCAACGAACCAGTAGCAACGAACCACTAACAACGAACTATTTACAGACGGGACCACCAACAACTAATCAGTAACCCGTTTTCTCTATGTACTCTTGCGGCCCTTGTGGCTCGGTGTTCATTTTTGTCCAGTGATTATTGGCCACAGAGTTCACGGAGAGACAGAGTCGCACAGAGAAACCATCAAATCAGGAGAACAATCACTACCCAACTTCCTGTTCGCGCCTTCTCCTCTGCTATAATCGCCGTCTTCATTTTGGCTGCAATAATCGCGTTTTTCATTTTGGCGGGGTAGCTCAGCTGGTAAGAGCGTGGGATTCATAACCCCAAGGTCGGGAGTTCGAGCCTCCCCCCCGCTACCAGTATCCTCAACGAAGTCAACATTTTACGAGATGAGAGAAATTAGCGCCCTGGACCATCCGGGGGAAGATGGGACAGGAAATGTACGAGTAAGGCCAGACTTGACCGAATTGTCTCCATGCATCAGCGGTAACTGATAACAAAATCATCATTTTAAGGTTTTGGACTAGAACTGCCGATCCCTTACGTCGCCCTGTTAATCCCACGGTCGCGGATTCGAAGCCGACTCTCCGAGCCAACAAAATCAATAGGTTGAGGACACGAACGAATTGACCGTGGGCTCGAAACCCCCACGCTCTTGCCCTCGAGACTTGGAAGATCCCACGCATTAATAGGACAAGGTTTCTAAACGTTGCGATTACGGCAGTACGAGCAACCTATCTAATTAAGAGTCAAAAGGCGGACTGTTTGATCAATAGGAAAAAGGAGCGCACCCTTAATCCGGTCGTCGGTTCAAAGGCTTCACGGCTCGCCAGTGTTCATAGTCAAGCCGCGAGGTGGCGGGACCTCCGCTCTTCGTTTGTAACGACCCCTCTCACGGCGCTGCTTGCAGCACTCCGACTTAACCTTTGGGCACGGAGATTTGGAGTGCACTTGCGACAGAGCCAGGCACCAGACCCTGAATTGCGGTGGGCAACCCAAATCCCCAGAAGAAAGCAAAGAGGAAATCAAGCGGTATACCATAGCCCGCATTCTTAAGTATCAGGACCGCAAGACCGGACAGCGCAGTCAAAACTCCATAAACCAACCAGATCAACTTGCTGATGCTTTGTATTTCAAGCTGAAGAATCTCAAATTCACGAGCGGTGGGAGTAAGTGTTTGAACTGCGGGCCCAACTGCCCCAAGGTCAGTCTTGAGTTGTCTAATTATTGCTTGGACCTGTAACTGCGCTTGGTCGACACTTGGCTGAGGTGAGGCTTCAGAAATCTGATCGACACTACGGATGGCTGCTTTCACAAACACTTTCTGAGTTTCGTTCAGAGAGCCATTATCTTCGGCAACCGCGCTCCGCAAGCCCTCCTTGACCAATACGGAATATAGCTCAATCTTGGGATTCCGTTCTTCGAGGTAGGCCTTGTAGCCCATGGGATTTATTGTGGAGCCGAACGGATTAGGAAACTTTGGTTAGATGAATTGATTTTGGTCGAGACTCGCTTCAGAAAGTTCATCTAGCAACCTCTGAATCGAGTTCTTAATCTTGACCGGAACATCGCGGTAGTCTGAAGGAAGTGCCACGATGGATTTATTCAGCGCTTCCAGTTGCGAACGCATCAGAATAGCGGGGATGAGGGCCTAGTTACGCTCAAGCCGTGAGCGAGACCAAACTTTTGCCAGCCACGCAAGAAATACCCCCGCGAGAATCAGCGTAAAACCAACAAGCTTCGCCGGGAAGCTGCTGAACTTTGCATGTTGCAGAATAGTCTCGCCATCCGGCTTTTGTACGGATGCCAGAGCAACGAGACCGTCGAAGTTGCCGTGAAAACCGCTAGTAGTGCAGAGCGTTAGTGGAGTGGTTACATTTGCAGGCAGGTCAATTGGAGCTGTGCTCTTGCAGTCGCTGTTTACGAGACAGAGTTTCAGGTCGTCTATAGTTATCGCTCTCTTCGTACTTTGCTCAACCAAAGTTGAAGAGATTCTAACCCCGGTCGCCGGTGAATCTTTGGGCGTAACAGAGAATGAGCTGCAAACGCCGTCTTCCCGCCATGTGGAGGCGACCCAGGGATCTGGCAACTTCGAGATGGCCCAGGAAAAAGTACCGGCGACCTGGTTAGTCAGCAAGTATGGGAGCGCTGGTAATTTTGTATCCCCAGATTTCGGCGTAACGCTGTTGAGTGGTACTGGCGGGCGTAAGGCCGGAGACCCTTACTCGATAGCGCCAAATATTCTTAGACGGGGTAGCCTCTCCAGGCTCGAACTTGACGATCGCAGCCGGAGGATGCGGTAGTTCCTTGTCTGTTAAGATCGGCGGGCTCGACAGATCCGTTGATGACCTGAGGCTGATTTCGCTCGTACCATCCTGAGATCCGGCCAGGAGGCGCACGGTCGGATCGACAAAAGACAAGGTCGGGCCTTGAGCGGGAGGCGCCGGGCTTTGAGTGGGAGATGATGGGCTTTGTGCATTGGCCAAACAGGGCCCGAATACGACGAATACAAGAAGGATACGTAAGGAGAGCGGCATAGGGTTTCCTCATGGATGTGAGCAAGGCATGAAAGCGTGAGCTAGCAACAAAATGAAGTTTAATGGCCCGCGAGAAGAGCAACTGACCATGAAGCTACAAACGTACTATAACCCTCGTGTGCTTGTTAGAGAAAAGAGTTTGAGCGAGTGTTCTCATGGAGTAGAGATCGTGAGTAAGGAATACTCGCCGTCACGATAAACCAGGTTACGTGCACCCTTCATGCTGAACGTAACTCGATGAGTATTAGCTTAAGATCCCAGACTGTCTCAAGGTCGAAAAAGATCGTGCTGGAAGTCCTCAATAAAACGAGTTCCCGGATCGGCAATGCGCTTGATTTCTTTTAAAGTTTGATCGGAAATATCTCTCACGATGACGTCAGGAAGGAATTCGCCGAACTCCACTTGGGATGGTTGTATGTTAGACGTGTCTTTGAGTGCCCTTTGAAACTCATTGCGCGCCTTCTCGCTGGGAAATCGAATAATATAAGTCTTAAAAGGCATCGCAAACTCCCTAAGGCACTTGTTGGATGGCCGCCTCACAGTCGATTATACCATCGCCAACGCATGTAGCTGACTTCCCAACCAGTGTTCGGGCGCTGCTGCGAATAGTCGTTCTAATCTGGGCGGGAGTCAGGCTCGCGTCTCTCGAAAGTAATAATGCTGCAAGGCCGGCCACCTGGGGACAAGCGCCACTAGTTCCCCACCATTCCATCTTCTGATATCCGCCGCCCCAAATAACCTCGCCATAGGTAGGAGCCACTACGTCAGGCTTGTCCTGTCTAGTTGACCACTGCCCTGGTCCTCGGCTCGAATTAGCATGCTCGCCACCCGTCGTATCATTGGACTCGTTCCAGTCCACTGTTCCTACAGTTATAACTTCGTCAATACTATTAACCGCCCAGATTGTGTTTGGATGCTCGTCGACTTCAGGGTGATTGCAAAACCCGAACGCGTGATTGTTGCCGCCAGCAAAAACGAAGACCATTCCTTCTTCAATGCATTTCTTTACGAGATCAACGTAAGGATGTCCTTGCGGGTACGTTGGCGGGGTGCACGTGTAGATACCATACGAGTTGGAAACCACGATGCCTCTCGGAAACTCTCCATTGTGCTTCAGTTTCAGTAGGTGCTGGTAAATGAGATAAAGGTCGGTTGCAAACAAAGTCGAGCGTGCTGTCAGCAACGTTGCCTCGGGAGCAACACCACTGTAGCGACCCCCGCTTGCAATGCTTCCGCAAGCAATACCAGCACACATGGTGCCGTGTCCAACCGTGTCAGACCATGGCGTACTAAAGGATGGTGCATAGCTATGGGGAGAGCGATTGATAAATTCAGGCATCGAGCCATCCGTGCCAGTGTCGACTATGGCAATCGTCACCCCTTCACCGCGAGACTTGGCCCATGCGTCTGAAGCTCGATTGTGGTCCATTACATCCGCTTGCGTTTTTGAGTGCCACACTGGCGCAAGCAAAGGCAAAGGCTGGCCGATCTGCCGTCGCCACCATTCCGCACTGGGTAACGGTGGCGCAGGCTGAAACTCGATGTCGTCGTAGACTTCAAATTGAGGCGCCGCGCGTAATTCATTAATACTCTCTTCCGGGAGGTCGGCAATCACAACATGATTGTCTTGCTCTGAAACAACAGCTTCCGAAACCTTGTGCATTTTGAGTACGGTGGGGACGTGAACTTCATTTTGCGCCTTGATAAATACTTTCATTTTCGGACTCCTTTTGTGAGGTCAAAGCGGAAGTATTCATCCTCTTTGACGGAACAGAGCTGAGGTTCGCAGTTGGCGATGCGTGACCCTATAAGACACCCGCACAGTTGTCAATGGCACGAGGGCGTCATGACACCAAGTTACCCGAAGTGTTTTCGCGCGTTTTTCTTGACAGTAAGGCTTACCGGGAATAGCATTCGTTCGTTTTAGACAATCGCGCTGACGACCGTCCACTCAAAGTTGTCGGGCGAACCGTGCAACTCACGCGTTAAACCTAGATTCTCCGTCCGGGTTTGACTAGCCGCCCTTTCAAAAACCATGAGGCAGATCCTCTTCCCCCGCCTTTCGTTTCGCTTCTCTTATATATTTCTTCTTGCCTATTGCTCGATATCTTTGGCAGGTTGTCAACAAAAACCCCCGGAAAAGACTTCCAATACAACCTCCACGGTTCCGGCTCTGACGCAAGAAGAGCAGGCAACTTTATGAAGACCTCGCCATTTGGGGTTATATACGATGGTGGCAAAGACGAAACAACTAGTAGGTTTGCCGCTGCCTTTGATGTTCTGCGCCGTTTGAACGGAGAGATCAAGGATCAGAATGAAAAGGTAGAGTCTCAACCACCCCCGCCACCTGATCAAGCCGCGTTTCAATTGCGAGCATCGAGGAAGTGGTTGCAGTTGCACGCTACCGATTTAGGACATCAGAATTTCTTTGTCCGTGCGCTGCCGCCTGACGGCGACTCACAATGGTGCGCCAATCGTGACCCTGAAGGTGAACTCCTGCCATTGCTTAATCAATATTGTTTCCGTTGTCACAGCTCATTAAGGTTTAACGTTTTCGACAGGCCGGCCGTGGTCCAGCGCAAGAACCGTGTCCTAGATTACCTTGAGCCTCCGCTCACCGTTAAGTTCCACATGCCGCAGGATCGCGTTCTCAAACCAGACGTGAAAGACAAGTTAAAAACTCTACTCGCCAGTTTGCCTTGATCGAGTGTTTTAGAAATCCGATTTGGCGGATGGAAAGCAGGCTCAATTGCGAATGACCAAATACTCTGACATTCAAAACATACTCGAAGAGGCCATTCACAACTCTCCTGCAATTGGGGCACATGGAACCTTCTGGAGAGACATTTCTCGCGATGAATTTGTCAGTAAGAAGGTGTTTGGGTGCCAGATAATAGTTAGGCACGGAGAAACCTTCGTAGGACCAGAGTCGCCGCTCGTGAAAATATTGAGAGCGCCAATTGTGTGTGAAGAAAATGATTTCGCGCAAATGCCAGCCGGAGGCTTTGATCCCTTACCGGAGGTAAAAATCCAGACGATCTCCGATTGGATTGATGCTCAATGTCCTGAATAGAAAAACCGGCTCCGCGCTCTTTGAGGCATCGGGATACTCATCGATTCGTATCGACCCAAACAACTGAGGTGGAAAAAATGACGTTAACTCATCAAGTCAAGAGTCTTCGTTTGATCCTGATATCGCGATGGAAATTTTTCACATTACTACTTACCTCGATTGCTCTTTTGTTGAGCTGCACGGGTGGAAATCGAAATGTTAACCAACCTGGCGCTGAGGGCGGGGCACCGCCGAACGCGCCTTTAGGTCCAGTGGCCCTAAAGCAGCGTAAGAACATTAGCGAAGTTGAGCAATCGCCGGACGAACTGAAGAACTTGCGGCACGCGTTTTTCATGCTCATGAAGAAATCCCCGACGTGTAGTCTTCCCACGGCTCAGAATGACTATGATTGCTGGGCCGCGTATCACAACAACTCAGTTAGCTATGGGTGTCAGCACGCTACTGATCTCTTTTGGCCTTGGCATCGATATCATCTGGCTGAATTTGAGGAAGCTCTGCGAAACTCCGACGCAGTTCACCCTGAGCGCGTCCGAAACGTCACGCTGCCTTTTTGGAATTGGACTGCTCCGGCGTCTGGCACCTTATTCCCGAAGTCATTAGAACAGGAGAAACTGGTCGCGGGTGAGTACTATCCCGAAGACTGTCCCGACCCGGCCAATTGCGCAAATCCGCTTTACCGGCCTGGCCGAAGAAAGCCAGTCGATGTCTGTTCGCAAGTAAAGACCGAGTGCATTCAAGAAGGCTTGGCGTTAACTAGTTGGAAAGATTTTGGGGGACCCGTCGATTCCAAGGGCGCCTTTGAAACTCAGGTCCACGATTACATGCACGGGCTTTATATTAGGGGGTTGATGGGAAGAACGTCGACCGCGTCCCAGGATCCCATCTATTGGCTCTTTCATGCGTTTATCGATAATGTCTGGGACCAATGGCAAAAGGTTCACGAGCCGGACCCTTGCAATCCCGCCGGCGTGCCGGATCTCACGCGCGAGTTGCGAAAGCCAGGAAAGGGATGGCCACCCGCGGGCGTCACCTTCGCCAACGTGGCCTGCACTAAGAAACTCAATTATGAATATGTGCAGGGCGTTGCTCCCGCATTAACACTCGTGAATTGTCCAGATCCGCTGATGGGCTGCAACCAAACAGTGCCTTTAACGCCCGTCGCGCTTGATATTTCGACACCGATCGCGGAAGTTAATCAGGCGAAGCTAGCTCTCAATGGTGTTACGACTCCGAACGGGTTTACCTATCTTGCGGAAATATATCTGCATCCAACATCGGTCAAATTCCAACCCAACAATAAAGATTTCGATGAGAAATATGGCGCCAGTTATTTTGTTAGTTGGAGACATGGTGAGGAGCCCGGGGAAGACCATTCGGCTCACCCTAAAACAGTAGATCTTCAACTTGACGTTACGCGGAGGCTGAATGAGATCCTCAAAAGGCAGGCAGCTGACCGCTGGGTGGCAACGATTGTCTTTTCGCCCGCAGACAAAACCGAACACCCCGCATCCCTAGTATTTGGTCGCGACGTTAATCTCGCGCGCGTTTCGTTAGTTGTAACCGAAGGTGGTAACTCAAAAGAAATACCATTAGTTATCCGCAGGTAGGTTAGGAAGCTACAACGCAGATCATTGCAAGTATCTTTCCAGTGCTCGAGGCAATTCCGCTCGCAATGTTAATTGAATCGAGAGGGCACGGCATTCGCGCCCTTCCAACATCACGGAAGGAGATGCTATGGCAGATCGTCGGGTAGTCTATGAACTCCATGTTCGGCCTTTGTTTCGTGAGCTGGATCGCATGCATATGCTGCTGGTAACAAATGGTGATCTGGACCTCTGGAACTATGACAGCGTCAGGAAGTATTCAACTCCACCTCCAGCCCCCCGCGGCAGAATAGGAGATAACGTATCATCCGGAATGCCCACTGAGGATACTGGTGGACCATGGCCGCGCGAGTGGGTCGACGTGTTTAATCGGTGGGTAGACACACAGTACGGCCGGCTGGAATTGGCAACGGCTGAAACTATTACCGCCAGAAAGTTTCCAAGCTCGGATCCAGGAAAAGTTAACCTAATTATTCGGGTAACCGGCAACCTGCCATCGGGTCCAACCTACCGCGTTTGGGTGGATTTTGAATTCAATCGAAAAGCGCCTTTCGAATTTGTTGTGTATCAGGAAGCGGGTGGCGGAAGCTTCATAGACAACTTCGACTACAGTAGTGACCTGCCCTTCTCGGCTCCTAATACCATCCAAACAATTGTTGTCAGGGACGCCAACGGCAGCCATGATGTAACCGTTACATAGGCGCCAATTTGAATTGGGGGTTGAAGGAATATGTCATTCCTGGAATCAATCTGACGCGGGGTTGCCTCGGCACTGGATCTAGCCCGCTGATGGTAAGTCGTGTCACCGGAGAATCTATCCTAGGCTTCCAGTCGGGATTCCTGACTGAAATGTTTCTGGGGATTTGGACATTCCCAAATGGGATAACTGAATGCGGTAGAAGGATACTTGCCGCAGGCTTTGTCGGCGAATTGCCTACCACTTTCACGCGTGATTTCACACCTACGCGAGAGCCTCGTGATGTCGGCGAGCAACCACTAGTGTCGAGATGTTCTCACGACTTGGAAGAGAATACTCAATAGCGCTTCATCCTGATGTCCAACCAAGCCTAAATAGGATTCTTGAGTTGGAAGAGTACGCGCTGGTTCAGCAAGCATGAAATGTTTTTCGCAGCACGGACATTATTTCAGAGGCACAGATCCAGTGTTCCTTGAGATCAGAAGCAGGCCTGAAGATCTCTGAACCGCTGAGAAAAGGAGACAATCGGATGTCCACTCAATTCACGCCTGGGGCGGCTACGGAGAACAAAAACGTGCAAAGATAAAGCTGAAGCAGAAAAGAGCATAGCTGAAGGGCAAGGGGACAAGGGAAGGCCGAACTCAGCTTGTTCGGCGATCAGTCAAAGATCACAACACCCTCTGGTGACGTTGACGTGACGACCGATCGGGCAGGCTTCGTGGAGACTCAGATGCTCGACCAGGAGGCTGCAGCTAGAGTTATTGACTTTTCCCAAAAGAACAAATATCGTCCGCCGTGTTCTCTTCAAGGCTGAAATCTCGAGCCTCTGCGTCCTCGCACACTTGCTTGTTCAGCCTCAAACACTGACGAACTTTCGTTCGCACAAATGACGCTGGTCGTACTGGTGACGGCGTCAACTTCGTCGTGGTAAGCGCAGTGGAAAATCTCGATCAGTGGTGCTTCGCTTGGTTCGAAGCAAGTCAGGCGGAAGGCGCCAACCGTGCTGGGTTATGGATCACATCGCGGTGGCCGCCCGGCGCGACGCTTACGATCTCGTTTGTCGACGGCGACCCCGCGCTTCAGACATGTGTTGAAGGAGTTGCCCGCCAATGGATTCAACCCGGGCGCGCGAATTTGTTTTTTGACTTCCGTACAGATACAAACAAGACCCACATTCGGATCTCATTTACTCGCGCGGGTTCGTGGTCTGTCCTCGGCAACACAGCTCTCCGGATTCCTGTTGCAGAGCCGACGATGAACTTTGGATGGCTCAAGCCGCATTCGACCGATGCTGAGGTCGAGCGGGTAGTCCTGCACGAATTCGGTCATGCGCTGGGCCTCGTGCACGAGCATCAACTGCCCGCGGGAGGTATTCTCTGGAACAAGCCCGTTGTTTATGCCGATCTCGAACCGAAGTGGTCGAGGGAGAAGATAGAGCGGAATCTTTTTGCCACCATCGATCCGGCAGAGGCAGCTATAACAAATCTCGATCCTAATTCAATCATGATGTATCCGATCAAAAAGAGCTGGACGGTCAATGGATTCTCAACTGGCTTGAACGCGAAACTGTCAGCAACGGACATCGCGTTTATCCACAACGTGTATTGACGTACGAATATGGCTGTTGACGACCAAGGCATCGTTGTCGGCATTGCAATCTATCCAGGTATCAGTACGCTCCAAGGACCCGAGCTCGATGCAGAGGAGTTTTACGACTGGCTCACCTCGCCGACGGGCGGCGACGTGCCTTCCAACCGCGTCGACAAAATGGTCAGCTCCGCTTTCCAACCAGCGATACCGGCTTTGCCGGTGAGTCTGCCTGCTCAGGAAGTCGCGCAGGCGTTTGATCGCCTTCATGCCCAGGCATTTGCAACGGGGATTCCAAAGCGGCTGGGAAGGCGGCTCTATGTGTACGTCGCCGGACACGGTGCAGCGCTTCCCTTTACAGCGGATCCCGATCAAAGTGATGCCGCGTTTCTGGTGGCAGACGCCACGTTGTTCAACGCGACACACGTAATGACTAAGGTCCGCGCGCTCTACTTTGTGAACGCCGGCATCTTCGACGAAATTGTTGTATTCATGGATTGCTGTCGCAACTATCTCAACGTGACTCCCAACTATCCGAGTTACGTGAATGCGGTTTCCATCGGCAACCTGGGGAACGAACGCCGGACGTTTTTCGCGTTCGCGACGAAATGGGGGCTCAACGCCCGAGAAAAACCGTTCAACGGTGTGACGCGTGGTATCTTCACAACCGCTCTGATTGCAGGGCTCAAGGGCGCCGCCGCGAACCCCGATGGCACGATCACCAGCACCAGCCTGCGCAACTATCTCATCAATCACATGAAAGATCTGTTGACGGACAAGGAGCAACTAGATCCCGACATTCCGAAGCGGCCCGACGTGCCGGCGCCGGCGGTCGAGCTCGTCTTTGCCACGGTGCCGCCACAACGCGTGACGGTCAGCGTCACGTTTCCGCCAAATGCCGCCGATCAGTTGATTCGCCTGCGGGGCGATGGATTCAAGATATTAGCGAGCGATCAAACGCCGGTCGGTGGTCCATGGGTAATTCCCGATCCACTGCCGCGCGGCGGCTATCTTGTTGAGATTCCCGCCTTAAATCTAGAGAAGGACTTCACTTTGATCGGAAATGAAAGGGCCTTAAATGTTGTCCTCTGACGCGACACAGTCCGAGCAGTACGGACCTGTCTCAGTCGAGCTGCAGTGCGATTTTCCGGGCGCCGAGGTGTTGCTGGTGAACGGGCAACAACAGCTCGTCGCTCGCGGCGTGCAGCAACTTAAAGTCAGCGTATTGCCCGGTGTTTACACCGCGCGCGTTCTCATCGGCGAGGCGTTGCGCGACGAACGAATTGTGGTGCGACCGGACAAGCCATTCAGTCGCGATCTCGCTCCGCCACCGGTATCGAGCGCCATTCCGCTGACCGGCTCTGCGAAGAGTCATGAATACCACCAGGATGCAGTACGCAGCGCAGAAGCGGCGGAGACTGTCATCCACGCTGATGGGGATTCCAGAGTCTTCGTAGTGCTTCGCGAATGGACGTCCGAAGGCAGCGGCCAGCGACAGAGTGGGCTGGCCCCGACATTGATGCTGTGGGCCGCTGACGGAAGCGACCTCCACTCGTTCCACACCGACGTGGCAGAGGGCGGCTCACGTGACCGCGCGACAGCGCAGGGCGTTCGCGTGCTCGACGGGTTTTATCGACTCGCGTGTAGTATCGGCGATGCAGTTATTGAGATGCCCGCATACGCACTCCCCAACTGGCATACACAGATTTATTTATTGTCGCAGCCCACGCCTCAAGGGCTCACCCCAGACTTCGGCCGCGCGTCAGTTCTGTGGGCATCACCGGGGGCAGGGTTTGATCCCAATCGCGAAGATCTGCGAGTGCTTGAATCTGTACGTTTCGCCGCGGAGTCTGGACGCCAACACGTAACCAACAAAGGTCTCACCGACAGGCTCTACGAGAAGTTTTCCAATCCGATGCTTGGGCTTGTCAGCGCGCACGCGCTGTGGCAACGGCGCGCAATTGATCCGGTACTGTTGTCCGAGGTCACGAAGAATCTCGAACAGATGCTGGGTCCGATTCCCGACGTGATCGCGCTCAAGCTCGCACTGAACCTCGATGCGGAAGTGACGCCCGTCGAGTGGCCACCTCTCCTGCGCTGGAGTTGGCAACTGCTGCTACAGCGATCTGTTGACCGGCCGGAGGTGATTCGCCGTCACTCACTCGCAGAACAAGTCGGCAGCCATGTGATCGATGGCGGAATATGGATGTCGTGGATGACCGATGCGCAGAGTATTCGCCTTGGCTCTTCCACGGGAGCCACTCGTGACGTCGCCGCAAATGCGGTGCGCCGGGCATGGCAGCAAATCGAGCGGGTGAAGGTGTGGGCGCCGCAAAAGGTAAAGAAGACCGCCATGGCGACGGAATCGGTGAACGTAACTCAGGAACCAACGACGGCTCGGTCGCGTGTCGAGGGAATCGTCCAGATGCTAGGCGTACCGTGCAGTATTGTGGAGGAGACAGTTGGAGCTGCCGCACTGAACGCTGCGGCATCCGCAGACTTGCCAGCAGACTCGTCGGAGCAATCAAGAGGAGTGACGGTTATGAATGTGGAAAAACGTAGGCAATTCAATGAACGCTTTCTCCAGCGGCTGCTTGCGCGTCGCCCGCAGGATCGGCCGGAGATCGAGCAGCGACTCCAACAAGAAGAGCGTCGTGTTGTACCTGAGACTGCTTTAGCCGATCTGACGCTTGACCCGACTGGACAGATCCGGCGCGACCCCCGCGACCTCGCGCTGGAGACGATCGTCAACCGCGAGCGGCCCGTGCTTTTCGTGAGAGACGGAGAGTTCGATCTGAATGAGGTTACAGCGTTAGGGCCTGAGGCGGTTGCTCTTGTCGATCGGATGAAGCAGCAGGGTAGTAGGCTCTTCTCCCTGCTGCCGCTCATCGGTCGCATCGACGTCGTGAACTTCCCCAACATCGATTTCGTCGGGACCGGCTGGTTCGTGAACACCGATATCGTCGTCACGAATCGTCACGTTGCAAACCTGATCGCAAGATGGGATGGACGCAGTTTCGCGTTTACGCGCGGAGTTGGCGGCCGGACCATTGAGTCTTCTTTTTGTAATGCGCACGAGTTCGATGATCTGGCGCCTGATGCCTCGCGAATCTTCAAAGTGACGGAAGTGCTTTACATCGAACCCGACACCGGTCCTCACGACATTGCGTTTCTGAAAGTCGATCGTCGGACCGATGGGAGCGGACCGTCGTTCATTCCAATCGCGCCGAGCGATGCGGCCGATGAAGTCCCGGTGTGCGTGATCGGTTACCCAGCACGAGCACCAAAGCGCATCATTCCTGATCAGGAGTTGATGAAACAGCTCTACCGGGATCGCTTCGATGTTAAGCGAGCGGCGCCCGGGTTTACGAGTGGACTCGAACAGGGTTCGGCGACGCACGACTGCACGACGCTTGGTGGCAATTCCGGTTCAGTAGTCCTCGATCTCGCGACGGGTCTGGCGGTGGGCCTCCACTACGCCGGCATCTACGAAGAGAACAACTTTGCAGTTCGCGCATCGGTGCTGACCGATTACATCCGGCGCAAGCGCTGGAACACTCCCCCAAATATCGAGACACGCACCCCGGTGTCACCGCCGTCGGCCACGCCTGTCTCTTCAACCCCAGCAACGTTGACTCCCACGACAGTCCCCGCACCGACGAGCCCTGTAGGAAGTGTCGAAACTGGCGGTGGTTCGGTCAGCATCACGATTCCGCTAACCGTGACTGTGAGTCTCGGCGGCTCGCAGACGACGCCCATGTCGACAGCTGCTGTTGGAACCGCAGCGCCTGTTAGTCCTGCGTCGCCCGTCACTCGTCCCCAACCGGGCCCGACCTCTACCACGACTGGCATGACGCCACCGGCGGTCGTTGACGTTGCGCGCGTCGAAGAGGTCCTCCGAGAGTTCTGGGATCAACGGCCCGCAGGCGTTCTCGCAGCGCGCGTCGGTTATTTCGATGACGCTGACGACGTAGGCGATGTACCGTGCATCGCGGCCTCTGTAAAACCCTCGGAATTGGCAACCTTCGAACTCGGCGGAGCGGCCTTCTACAAAGGTGTTCCCGTGCGCTACCTGCCGGCCGACATCGAAGAGCAACTGGAAGCCCTACCGACATTCGAATCTGTAGACTCGATCTCCTATGACGATGATGCGCGCACTGGCGAGCGATTCTCGTTCGCGCCGGTGAACGAACCGATGGAAATCACGCTCCACGTTGGACCTGAGTACTCCTGGGAAATCCTCGAGGAGTTTCTCAAAGACGCAAACGGCCGCATGGTGTCCGCGATTTACGAGTTCCACGCGCCACACGTGAAGGACGCAATCGAGGACCGGCTGAATACCGGCGCTTCGCTGACTTTGGTGATGGACAACGCCACGTTCAGCAAGGTGAAAAACCCTGATGACACCTTCGATCGTGTCGCCGTGTTCGAAGACTGGGACAAGGACTTCACGTTCAGTCGAATCGTAGCGCCCGAGGGCACCACCGGTCTGATCTCAGATGCATACCACATCAAAGTGACCGTTCGAGACGACGATACGTTCTGGCTGTCGTCGGGAAACTGGAAAGCGGGCTCAAGCCAGCCGATCATAACGCAGGAACAGCGCGACAAGGCGACCGAGGAAGATCTCCCAGGTAACCGCGAATGGCACGTCGTGATTAAAAACAAGAAGCTCGCGTCGCGATTCCGCAATCACATCCTTCAGGACTTCTCACGATCAGAAGATCTCGGTGGCGGCCCGTTGTCACCTTCGCTGATGAACGAAACGCTCTCGTTGATGGACCAGACATTCGTCGACATTCCGATCGAGGAGGCGGTTGTTCTTGAGAGAAGGCCCCCCAGCCAAGTCTTGGAACCAAAGAAAATCAATAAGAAGGTCAAGGTACGTCCGCTGCTGACGCCGGACCAGGAAGGCGCCGTTTACTGTGAGGCCGTGCTTGATCTCATCACGTCGGCGCATCACAGCCTGCTGTTTCAGATCCCGTATATCGGAATGCCGTCAAACCCACAGCAGGATCGCGGGTTTATCGACGAGCTGATCCGCGCGCTCACAGCGAAGTTGAAAACACTAGACGACGCGCGGGTCTTACTGCGCTCGGGCGGGAGTAGGTTCTCTGCGCCTGCGCACGCGGCGTGGTTCTTCAAGTCGAAAGGGGTCGACATCAAGAACCGGCTGCGGGTCATCGAGGATCACCACACGAAGGGCATGATCGTCGACGGCCGGCGCGTGCTACTCGGTAGCCACAACTGGAGCAAGCCCGGCGTGTCGTTGAACCGCGACGCATCGCTGCTGTTCGACGATGAGGAGGTGGCGCAGTACTACACCGACGCCTTCGAGATCGACTGGAACCGTGCGAATCCCGTGAAACCTAAACGCTTCATCAAAGAAGCCGTGGTGTTCGAAGCAGTTGGCGATGCGCCGCCGCCAGGATTTCAGCGAGTTCGGCTGTCGGATCTTGTAAAGGAGGACGATTGACCGTACGCGCAGTTACGAAACCTTCTTCCTCAAAACAGCACCACTTTAGAATAGAGAAGATCGGGGCAATTATGACCGGATGGGAGTCGATAATTGTCATGGAGCAGTTACCGCGAACAGGTAGTAACTTCCTGCCGGCACGCCAGGAAGAGTTGCTCTGCCACTAGAACCCATCTTGACCTCACTGACCGCGTTCGGCCGCATTTCGTATAGCGCCTGTTGGCACATTGGTGACTGCGTCTGACAGGCATAGGCCCAAACCGCAAGCGGCGTCGCCTTGGTAGGCGATCCGGGTGGGCCCTCAAACATTCTTGTTCTCCGAATGAAGTTTTCAAAGCCCTCTTTGAACAACACCAGGGTTTTCCCAACAAGAGGGTCAACGGTTCCTGGTTGAGTCTGAAACCCACTCGCTACCGACAACACAGCGGTTCCTGTTTGTTGCGTAATAGCGCTCGCTATAACAGAGCCGAGCCTGGTACTAGCTCTGCTTGTTTGGCCAGGATTAGTGGCTGCTTGAAACAATGCTGCGAGAGCCACGATTGCGAGAACAGCGATTCGCGTTTTCATCTTTTTTGCCTCCTTGCCTATCACATAGTGTTCGTGCCGATGATCTAGTCGACATTCATTGAGGGAGCCCTTACCAGAACGCCACACTCTGCCGCGCGGCGGTGTCTATCGCATCCGATCCCCTCATCTCGGCCTTCACGCGCTCGACCGACGGGAACTGGCTAAGGTACGGCGGATTGAGTGCCTGTCCGTATCATAGCGGCGAATTGCCTAGAGTTTGGGATCCGAGAAAAAGGTAAAAGTGTATCAGCTTCTTGAACCATTTTTAATGCGAGTTTTCTCGGGCTTATTCACGCTGATCGCAAACTACACGAATTCCCGCATCAGAAAGCGCCTTCATATTTTTTTCGATACCTCGGGACTCGTGTGCGACGGGCCTTCTTTGTTCGCGTTGTTGGACCGCGACTTGCCCCATTGCATGCTCCACAGTCCGCGTGCTGAGAGGAAGAGGGAGAAGATCGCGGTCACCTGGAGCGCGATGAGCGTCCAGACCCAGAAGAAGAGTCCGCTGGAGTTGGCGATCCGGCCGCCGACAAGTCCCACACCCAGCATGTGGACGACAGGAACGCCTGACCCCAGGATCGACCCGAGGAGGATTATGATGTACCCCGATCGCCGTTCGGCGAGCACCAGCGTTCCGTATAGCCAGACGACCATCATGAGCACCCCAATGATGTTCTTGACCCCTCCCGGTTCTATCCCGCGGACGATGTCGTCGCTCAAGTGAAACGTCATCAAGAGGATTGAGAGCAAAGACGTGATGGTTAACATAACGCTGCGTTTCATTTGATACTCTCCTTGCTAGATTTGTGTGTGGCTCTCACCAGCTGATGCGAGGTCGATCTACAGGTGTCCCGGGGCAGTCAGCAGATTCGTCCGCGCCGCGCGCGACGCGGGCACTAGCGTCGCCAGTCGGCCACTGACGTCCGCGTTCAGCAAGGGCGTTCATCGGCTTGCGCTCCGTTTGCTCGCCTCGGCCGGTCGCTCGCGTTCTGCTTGCTCAGGCTCAAACCGGAGAATGTCGCCAGGCTGGCACGAGAGCGCTTCGCAGATCGCATCGAGCGTCGAGAAGCGGATCGCGCGCGCCTTGCCGGTCTTCAGGATCGAGAGGTTGGCCAGCGCCATTCCGATCC